>Ga0233447_1000025_pt1 | contig 225670 bp, 210 predicted proteins | sample SI_124_October20_3_FD_183014 | JGI IMG/M metagenome (GOLD analysis project Ga0233447, IMG submission 183014) | Seawater microbial communities from Saanich Inlet, British Columbia, Canada - SI_124_October2016_135_MG | ecosystem: Environmental > Aquatic > Marine > Inlet | place: Canada: British...
ACGGTTAAGGTTTTGGAATTGGTACCTGTTCTCTCAGTAAAGAGTAGACCATCGATCTCACAGTCCACAGGATTATGGATAGTAGAATCCACCATCCACAAAAGCGTACCGTCAGCCATATCCAGGTGATACACAGTAGAGTCAGCATCCACAGCTCTAAGTATTGGACCAGATGTACTGGTGATATTATTCGCCTCGTCAGAGGCAGAAGCAAAGATCTGCATGGAATCACTCATGGTAGTGGTCAACTTGGTTCTGATGTACTTATCCATCAAGACCTGATCATAACCTAAACCCACCCTTACAGCTGTATCACCTAACTGCTTTCGACTAAACAGGATCACTGTAGAAAAGCCTAATACCAAGATCAAGCTGGCAGCCATAGCGGCTGTCACCTCAACCAGTGAAAAGCCCTGGTTATGAGAAGGGGGGGTTATTTCAATAGCTCCAGCTGCGTTCAGCCGAGAAGCTGCAGCTGATGCTATCGGAGTTGTTGTCCGGGTTAAACCAGGCAAACTTAATGGTGACATCTAGATAGTCAGGAGTGGAGGTGTCAGATGGAGCCAGTCCATCAGCAGTATCGTCAACAGGGGTGACGATAGTAGTACGGTATCCCTGAATCCCGTTAAGGAGCAGGGATACCGAAGTTTCCGGCAAGCTGTCTTGAAGTGACTCATAACCAAGATCAATAGCCTTCTCCATCCGTGAGGCCATATTGGCCCAGGCGAGTTGGGCGCGGATACCCTTCTCTATTTCCCATCGACTCAGTGTGAAGTACTGTACTGTACCCAGCACGATGATGGAAAGCAGAGTCGCAGAGACCATAACCTCTACGAGGGTGTATCCAGCTTGGTTATACGAATGCATCAAGAAACCTATACCAGGGGATCAACTAAACGCGCGCGGTTTAGAGACCACCTGCTAAAGTACCAGCCTGATTCAATGTACGGTTTGATGTCAAAACATCATTCGCATCACAAGTGATGGTGTAAGTAGTTGTTGTACTTACCAGGGTGAATGATGAATCTTCAAAATACTTACCTGTTAACTCACCGGAATTAAAATCATTCCACTGAGTTCCGGAAGTACCGTTACCGTCTAATACATAGCTTCCGCTACTGAGTGTAGGATATTCACCGTTCTCTCCATAATAAACACGGAGCTGGGTTCTGATACTACCAAGGGAAGCATCAGCTTCACTCATCTTAGCTTTCATAACATTGTTACTATAGATTGGAACAGCTACTGCCGCCAATACACCGATGATCACAATTACGATCATCAATTCTACTAATGAAAAACCACTATTCTTCTGCATCTTGTTTCCTCCTTGAGGATGTTTCTGTTTTTATGAATGTTGAGCGTGTTGCTCGAGCAAATAAACGTGAGTTGTTATGCACCACCTGTTATTTTGCCCAGGGGTCTCATTTTGCAATCTGAAGGAAGTTGATCTCCCGTTGCACAAGTAATCACAAATGATATTGGGTCACTCTCAATGGTGTAGGAGTAGTCTGTAAAGTATTTTCCAGTTAATTCACCGGATTCAATATCATGCCATGGTGAACCGATTACATAACTGCCACTCGCCATAGTTGGATAGGCACCAGTCTGATTAAAGTGGAGTTGTAATTGTGTGCGGATATTTCGCAAGCCTACATCCGCTTCGCTCATTTTCGCTTTTGTTGTTGTATTACTGTTGATTGGAATAGCTATAGCAGCTATTAGTCCGCTCAGCGCTAAGACAACTACTACTTCAATTAACGAAAAACCATTTTTTTTCTGCATGTTATTTCCTCTTTCCCTGAAAATGTTGATAAGCAGCCTAAAAGTACCAGTAGAGGGCTGGAGGTATATCGGGTATTCCCCTAGTATGGGTTAGGAAAAACCTGATAATAAAGTAAAAGATGATTAAAAATAAACCGAATATAGTACAGAATATCCTTGCTGTACCCATGATTTCAAAATATTTAAGTAGTGTTTGAAGAACTTGAATATTATACTCTAAATCTGTCAATAATTGGCAAATAGATAAAAGTGTAGGCTCTGCAAATTTGGGCATATTGAAAAGATTAATGTAAGGTGATGAAATGATTTACAGGAAAACGTACAACTTGATTATTGAGAAGATTAATGAAATTCAAGATGACATAAAGCAAAACAGCAAAGATATAAAGCGAGCAGCAGATTTTGGAGATCTCAAGGAAAATGCGGAATACCATGCTGCAAAAGACAACCAAGCGCATCTTCACAATAAAAGACATCGCTTTGAAAAGCATCTCGATAGTGAAGTCGTCGAATTTAGAGATGTTAAGGCAGATGTAGTCTCATTTGGTACACAGGTCACCTACACCGATGGTGAGAATCCCATCACTGTAGCTATAGCTGGTGCCGCAGAATACGAATTAGAACTTTATGAAAATATTGTCACCGTATCCTCACCTTTTGCTCAGAAAATCATGGGTAAAAAGATCGGTGATACAATGACTTTGGATCTACCAGGCGGTACTAAGACATTAACGATCACAGACATTCAATTACTGGAGTAATTGATAAGACACGATTTAAAATCTTTGGATTAAATATACATGCCACTCTGTCGAGTGGCATTTTTGTTGAGTGAAAAAGATGATTCGTGTATGTGACTATTAGAATGCTAATATTTTAATGGGCTTTCACATCATAAAGCCCAATATTACAGAGCAGTGTTTATAGGATTCTAAGGAGATATGTGATTATTGCTAATGAACATTTTGCATCTATTGTTAAAAATTTGATTTTGATAAAATATATGACCATCAATAGATGGCAGGAAGGAGCTTCAGATGAGCGATGATTTTTACCAAAAAATTCGAGTGGATATCAGGAAATGGTTACAAACAAAAGCTGGTAAAGGCTATAAATGGTCAGAGTACCTTTTACTGGCACCGGATCTCTTCCATTTGTTGACAAAACTTGCTATTGATAAGGATGTTCCCAATAATGAAAAAGCCAAGATAGCAGGAGCTCTAGCTTATTTTATATCTCCCATTGATCTGGTTCCAGAAGCCATGTTTGGTCCAGTAGGTTATCTTGATGATGTTGCTTTAGCTGCGTACGTAATCAACTCCATCCTGAAGAACAATGATTCTGAGATTGTTACCCGGCATTGGGCGGGTGAACAGGATGTCCTGGAACTGGTTCAGCAGGTCGTTGATGTAGGAGCCGAAATGTTGGGCAATAAACTTTGGGATAAGTTGAGAAAGATCGTTCAGTGAGCTCAAGGAGGTTCGACCTCAAAAGCTTGACCATTGGCATACTGAGCACACTTTTATTTATGTCGCTATTGAGCGCAAAAAAGAGTGAGACAAAATTTGACGATATCAATGTCAGCTCAATCACGGTTCGGCGAGATGGCTTTATTCGTATCCTCTCTGATAGTGATGATTATACGGTGCTTATTTCAGGAGAAGGTCAAACGGGTGGAAACATCTACCTGGCAAATGCTCTGGGAATGCCTGTCGCCGTTTTAGGCTCAAATATTGAAGGACAAGGTAGGTTTGTCACCTATAACCAAACTGGGAAAGTAAGTGCCCATATGGGAACGGGACCTAATGGAGAAGGGTTTCTAAGAACCTTTAATACCAGAGAATCTCCTACCGCTTATTTGGGAGGAAGTACAAAGGGGGGCGGCCAACTTACCACTTTCAATGAGGTAGACAAAGAAACAGTCTTTCTAGGAACTGGATCTGGTGGAGTGGGTATTCTTCGGACAGCCAATGAGTATGGAAAGATGAGCGTTTATGTTGGCACATCGAATAGCAATACTGGAATGATACTTCTCTGTGACCGCGATGGTATGTCTCAGTGGGTTAAAAAGGTGAATTAACCTTAAAACATGAAGATTAAATTGAGCTACATCCTACTTGGTGTTATTCTGTCATTTATTGCCTGTAAACCCATTCTTGAGCAGCCCTCAATAGGTAGCCCTGATGGAACCATCAAGTTGGTCCTTGAGCTCGATAATGGGTTCCCGCACTACTCCATTTTTGTTGATGAGAAGGTACTGGTACTAGCCTCGGGTCTGGGTTTCAATTTTCGGGGAGCCCATGATCTAAACGGACCCTTTAAGCTTGCACACTCAGAGGTTTCAGAAATTGAAGAACAGTGGTCTCCCGTTTGGGGCCAAGAGAAACAAATTCACTCTCATAGTTTTCAAGGAAAATATGAGCTGGAGGAAATAAAATTTCCTAATCGGCAGCTGAACCTATATTTCAGAGTTTTCAACGATGGAGTTGCCTTCCGCTATGAAATACCAGAACAAACTGGGCTGGATTCACTTTTTATCAGTGATGAGTTGACGGAGTTCAATTTTGCCAGCGATGGAAGGGCTTGGTGGAATGAAGGTAGTTATTTATTTGATACCCCGGAGCAATTATACCACCATACTTCCCTTAGCGATATCGATTCAGCAAATACGCCCATGACATATATCAATCATGAAAATCTATACATCAGCGTTCATGAAGCTAATCTTACAGACTATGCCGGAATGACTCTAAAAAGGGATAAGCAGGATAGCTTGAAATTCCATAGTGCGCTCGTTCCCTGGCCCGATGGCGACAAAGTCAAAGCAAGAGTCCCTCTGGTCACTCCATGGCGAACAATCTTGATTGGACGAACGGCTGCAGATCTACTAAGATCACGTATGATTCTAAATTTGAATGAACCCACAGATATGTCTGATGTCTCGTGGGTAAAGCCAATGAAGTATATTGGCATCTGGTGGGGAATGCACATCAACAAGTATACCTGGACTCAAGGCGATCGCCATGGTGCCACTACGGAAAATGCCAAAGACTATATAGATTTCGCTGCGGAAAATAAGCTCCAGGGTGTTCTGATCGAAGGTTGGAACCAGGGTTGGGAAGAATGGGGACAAGAAGATGCATTGAATCTTACAACGCCCTATGATGACTTTGATATTCAAGCTGTTACAGAGTACGCTGCTGAAAGAGGAATCACATTTATCGGTCACCATGAAACGACTGCAAATGTTCAATCTTATGAGCAGCAGATGGAAGCAGCATTCGATTATTATGCTCAATTGGGTATCAGAGCTGTGAAGACAGGCTATGTTGGGTCCATCAAACCGGCTGGACAATTCCATTATGGCCAGTGGATGGTCCGACACTTTAGAAAAGTGATCCAAACCGCTGCCAGATATAATATTTCAATTAATGTGCATGAACCTATTAAATCCACAGGGATTGAGCGTACCTGGCCAAATATGATGACTCGAGAAGGAGGGCGAGGATTAGAATACAACGCCTGGAGCCAGGGTAACCCGCCCAATCACACGACAATTTTGCCATTTACCCGTCTACTAGCCGGACCTATGGACTACACACCGGGAATCTTTGATCTCACTTTTGATCGATACAAGCTCGAGAATAGAGTTCATACAACCCTGGCCAAACAGCTCGCCCTAATGGTTGTGCTTTATAGCCCCTTGCAGATGGCTGCTGACCTCATTGAAAATTATGTTGACCAACCTGCATTCCAATTCATCAGAGATTTGCAAACGGACTGGGATAAAACAATCTATTTGGAAGCAGAAATTGGTGAGAAGATAGCCCTGGCGAGACGTCAGGGAGATGAATGGTTCCTAGGGGCAATCACCAATGAAAAGGAACGTAAGATAGCTATTCCATTAAGTAAGATTTTGGAGACGGATATGGTAGCTGAGTGTTATGTTGATGCTTCAGCTACAGATTGGGAATCAAACCCATATCCGATTTTGATCAGAACTTATCATGCATCAAAGAACGACACGCTTGAGGCATATCTAGCAGCAGGTGGTGGCTTAGCGATACGATTTAGGCCACTTGCGACAAACGATAGCAACCTCCCTCGAATTACACAACTATTTGACGATCAACTCCATTGATATTAGATGGAAAATTTTAGGAGAAAGATTTTGAAAAAGAGTTTTGTTAAAATTTGGTTTATTTTTGTAACAGTTGTCTTCCTACAAACGTGCTTACCAGCTCCAAATCAGCCAGGAGATGCGAGGATGATAAATATAGTTCCAAAGCCTCAATCAATAGAAATCGTTCCGGGAAAATTCGAATTTAAAAGGGAAACCACTCTTTTAGTTTCCAATCAAACTCCTAATCGACAATTCTTAGCTGATTTTGTGAGCTCCTTAATCCCAGGTACAAGACTAATAGAAAAGGGCGATGCTGATATAACTTTGCGTCTGCTATCAGTTGTTGACAATCGGAGTGAGAGCTATAGTCTGGATGTGAAAAAGAATGGTATCATCATCACGGCGGGTGATGAGCCTGGCTTGTTCTACGGCATACAAACTTTACGTCAATTATTACCGAATACGGCAGAAAAAGGGACCACCCCTCTCGAGGGATATGCCATTCAATCAATGATAATTGAGGATTACCCCCGGTTTAGCTGGAGAGGTATGCATCTGGATGTCTCACGACATTTCTTTCCTGTAGATTTTGTTAAAAGTTACATAGATATGATTGCATTCCACAAGATGAATGTCTTTCATTGGCATTTGACGGATGATAATGGCTGGCGGCTTGAAATAAAAAGATATCCAAAACTAACAGAAATAAGTGCCTACCGGGTAGACCGAGAGCATGAAGATTGGCGAAAATGGAGCCCAATTCAAGAAGGTGAAAAATCTACGTACGGTGGTTTTTATACCCAAGAAGAGGTTAAGGATATTATTGCTTATGCAGCAGAAAGACAGATTACGGTCATTCCTGAGATAGAAATGCCCGGTCATTCATCTGAAATATTTGCCGCATACCCTGAGCTATCCTGTAAGGGTGAATTGCTGGCGGTACGACCAGGGAGTTACTGGCCTGTAGAGGATATTCTGTGCGCCGGTAATGATTCAGTCTTTACCTTTCTAGAAAATGTAATAGATGAAGTTGTAGAACTATTCCCAGCGTCATACATACACATCGGTGGTGACGAGGCCTCTAAAACTTACTGGAAAACCTGCTCAAAATGTCAAAACCGGATTAAGGTCCATAATCTTGCTGATGAACATGAATTGCAAAGCTGGTTTATTAAGAAAATGGAGAAATATATTATCGCTAAAGGTAAGCGAATAATAGGCTGGGATGAGATTCTGGAAGGTGGATTAGCAGCTGAGGCAACCGTTATGTCTTGGCGTGGTGAAGCCGGAGGTATCGCTGCTGCGAAGGCAGGACATGATGTAATTATGACACCGACATCCCATGTCTACTTTGATTATTACCAGGGTGACCCAACTACAGAGCCTCAGGCCATTGGTGGGTATCTGACTCTTAAAAAAGTGTACTCATATGAGCCAATTCCAGCTGAGTTAAATAAGGATGAACAAAAGTATATCCTGGGCTCTCAAGGGAATCTTTGGACAGAATTTGTGAAGACTCAGGATCATGCAGAATACATGGTTTTACCACGCATGACAGCAATGGCAGAAGTTGTGTGGACTGAAGCTGAAAAACGAGAATGGAATGATTTTTATAGTCGCCTTCACAAGCTATTCCCACGGTTTGAACAACTTGGGTGGAATTATAGTCAGGGGACATTTCTATTAGAAATTCTACCAGGAAGATTACTGGATAATCAAAGTATTGAAGTAGAAATATTGTCAGAACAGCCGGGATATGATATTCGTTTTACTAGAGATGGGTCAGAACCGTTATCTACATCGGAGAAGTATGTTGGGAAATTAGGGATAAAACAAGATAGTCAAATAAGAGCAGCTTTATTTGATAAATCCAAAATCCTGGGAAGATTTGTACAGCGTGATTTTGCTTTTCATCAGGCTGTCGGTGCAGATGCAAAATATGAACTAATGTACCATCCGAAATACCAGGGTAGTGGGGATAAGGATCTTCTAGATGGAGTTCTAGGAAGTGAAAACTTTAGAGATGGAACCTGGCAAGGCTTTGAGGGACATGATCTCCAGCTTACCATCGACCTGGGAGAATTACAAAATATCTTTAAAGTGGAGATGAATTTTTTACAATCTACACCATCCTGGATCTTCATGCCAGACTATCTGGAGGTTAGCATTTCAATCGATGGAGAAAATTGGACTTACATCAATCGTGCTAACAATGAAGTCTCGGAAAAGGATAACCGTGTGATCATCCGTCGTTTGACATCAGATTTTGCTACCCGGGAAGCTCGTTTTATAAAGGTATTAGCGAAAAATAAAGGCGTTTGCCCAGACTGGCATGAAGGAGCTGGTGGCAAGGCGTGGATATTTTGTGACGAGGTTATTGTAAAATAAAAAACCCGACCAAGACCGGGTTTTTCGGGATACAACCAGAGGAAAATTAATCAGCAGAATTCGTGAAGGCTTTATTACCACCTGCCAGGAATAAAAGGGATATTAGAAGCGTTAGTAATTGAAACTCCATCCCTCCCATAGGATGGCTCTCTGAAGCCACAAAACTCCATTGTGGCCAGTGAACCATCATAATGGCGCCTGCCATGGTTGCCACGAAGATTCCGCCCGCAATACGGGTCAGTAATTCGTTTAAGATAGCTCCACCGATAATAAATAGTCCACCCACTACTTCAGCAGCGGCCAGCATGTAGATCATAAATATAGGCATGCCCATACCTTGCGACATCATTTCTGCCATTGGGAATTTGATGAATCCGTGGAATAAAAAAATACTTGCCAATGATAGTCTGATCAACCAGTGTCCGTTTTCAGATATTTTGTCAAATATACTCATAATAGTCTCCTTGCTTATGTTTCTGTGGCTCCCCGTGGAATCACATTCAAATTTTCTAAGCTCAAGATAATGAACATTAGCAAATGAAATGTCAGAAGCAGGACATTATGTAGTTTTAAAGGGTAGGGCCGTAAGCGTTTATTACTTCATTCCCTAGGAGGACTCGAAAACCAGCTTGAGCCAGGGCTTCTAGCTCATTTTCTCCAGGTTCTATATATACGGAACTGAGAGTCTGGATTCGTTTTGAGAGTGAATTACATAATAATTGTGAGTTTGCCATGCCGCCGGTTAGGAGGATTCCATTGAGTTCAAACTTTAGTACCGATGCCATGGCGGCAATTTCTTTTGCTATCTGATAAACCATAGCATGGAAGATCAGGTTGGCGTTTGCATCCCCAGCCTGCAATTTTTCTTCAACTTCAATTAGGTTGGAAGTGTGAAGGTATCCCTGAAGTCCACTACGCTTAGAGAGTAAGGAATCTAACTCTTTGCGATTGTATTCACCTGAAAAAGCCAGATCCAGGAGACCGGCAATAGGAAGAGCTCCTGCTCTTTCGGGACTGAATGGACCCATACCGAGCAGCGCATCATTGACATCTATAATTCGACCATTTTTCAATGCCGCAACGGATATTCCACCTCCCATGTGACACACGACCCAATTGGTTTGAAGAAAATCATATTCGAGTCGTTGGCAAAGTTTCCGGGTACTGGCTTTGATATTCAGGGCATGACTTCGTGATTTTCGTTCAATACCTGGAACGCCTGATACTCTCGCTATACTCTCAAACTCATCTGTTGTGGTAGGATCTGCAATGTAGATAGGAATATCTTTCTCAGTGGCAATTCTGTATCCTATCAAAACACCAAGATTACTGGCGTGGTCTGAATAACGGGTGGATTCGAGGTCATCTATCATAAAGTGATCTACCCGATAGACTCCACCAGGCAATGGTCTCAATGGAGCACCACGTGCCATGATCAGCTCAATACTCAAATCAGTTTGTCTAAGAAAATCCTGGACCGCCTGTAATCGAAATTCGAACTGCTCCATAATAGAGTCAGTTCTGATTTCCTCATGTTTACTGTGATCCATATTTGTTTCATGTATCAGGATGAGAGATGAAGGCAAATTAAACTTATAAATCGCCAACTTTGTTGAGGTAGAGCCTGGGTTGATAACCAGAATATGACCGTGATCTATTGTGAGATTACTTTTTTCTACCATCATGGAAATTAAATCGCTGGGAAGATAAAGCACAGGATTACTTGTCTAATTTTCACAAAAGAGGGTTTGATAAACGTATGACCTAATGTTCGCATTTTCTATATTGAATCATGAAAAGTATTATTAAAACTGTGCAATGGTTTGATCCCGCGATCCACCTTATCTTGGCCATTGGTATTTCCATACTATCTGCCTTCTTCTCATTTAGAACGGTTGATCTGGACCAACAAACGATCCTGACATTTATCGCTTTTTACCTGATATTGGGAGCGATGACTCTGCTCTTTATCTTCCGGGATAAGCTCAGCAACCCTAGTACCAGACAATTACTCCAGTTCAGCTATTTTCTGCTGGGGTTTGTGCTCATGTTAACTGGTGTACTGGGTGTTATGGGTAATGGATTTTCAATGGCTTCCGTGTTTATTCTCATGCTCTTCTTACCTGGATTAGCAATTTTGAGAGCAGGTTTGCATTTTAAGAAAGAGGAAATTTGATGAATCTATCATTGAGACTAGCCAGAAACCTGTTTTTGGCACTATTAACGCTACTTATCATTAGTTGTACGGGGAAACCTTCCTCAGAATTGCTAGTCCTAAAGACCACAGGAGTAAGTCAAAATCAACTAGATCTGACAGAACTTGGTGAAGGTACGGAAATTCGTAGTGCCGGCCTGCAACTTATGGAAAATCCAGTCGGTCTGCTAGAATTGGTTAATGGAGATCAATCAAATGACAGCGTCTTGATAGTCGCAGTCCATGGCTATCAATCGAGTGGCTACGAATGGGTTAATGGTCTGAAGAGCCTCGGTGAAAACTATGGCTCTCTCTTCTTTTATAGATATGATTGGGATCGTTGTCCAGATGTGATTGCAAACGAATTAGCGGCAGAAATAAATACTATCAAAAGTTCCAAACCTTATCAGAAAGTAGTACTGTTTGGTCATTCATATGGTGGAGTAGTGCTTACTTATGTCGCAGCTCAGCTGACCCAGAAAAATGTTGAGGTTCATGTTATCGCAGCTCCTTTAGGTGGTTATCCTAATTTACTGGACCGATGTGAGAGTCTGGAATACGATAAAGAACAAAATATAGTGTATCCCAAATGGGCAAACTCTATCAGAGTTATCCAGCACCGTACGGTTCATGAACAAGACGGCGCCTTCAGAGAGCTTGAGACAGATCCACAGGTAGTGGACCTACCATTTTATCAGGTTCATGAATTACCTCCTACCATGGATGGACACCGACTCGGACATAATTGGTCAGTAACTTGGGTTCTTGATCATTACGTGGGGAGGCCACATCGATATTAACAATTGTTGAATACCTGCTAGTGAATGAATACTTGCGGAAAATCTTTCAATGCATACCTTTACTAGCTGGCTTAATCAGATACAGATAGTGAATTGGCGCTTGCCGGAAGGAGGTTTGCTGTGAAAAAGGGTGTTGTTATTTCTCTGCTCATTTTATTAGGGTTAACACAGATCGTCTGGTCGCAAACACCGGAAGTTTACTGGGGATTAAATTGGTCCATGTCGGCGGTACAAGTTGATTCTGTACTACAGGATGTGGTGAAGGAAAAGAAGATCGCAACCAAGACCAATTACAGCGATAACCGACAGTTATCTGGTTATTCTTATCGTATTGCCGAAAAAGGAATCGCCAAGATATATGTATGGTTCAATAGTAAAGGCGATGAAAAGGTTTCGATCCATTCAGTAGAAATTTATTACAGTTTTGATTATCCCTACGATGCTCAACGTTTTAAACAGTCTTACTCAGAGAAATATGCTCACGAATTTATGGCAGAACCTGACCTATATCAGGTATCGGGTGGTGGATCAGTCCTGCTTAGACAGGTGAAAGAACCGGATCCAAACACACTAGGACAAAGTGTTTATCAGGTCAGTATGTTTAGTCCAATTCCTTTTGAAATGAGTGAAGAAGATATGGATTTTCTTTTCTAAAAATTAATTCAAAGTTAAAACATTTTAAAAAGGGACAGATTTCTGTCCCTTTTTAATTTCAAGCTACCTCAAGCTCATCTTATTTCTAAGGGGATAATTTTACCGGAAATCATCGGGATGAAATTTGTTATCGGCATGTTTTTTGCCAAACTTTATTGATAGAGTTATGGAGTTTGGTCTGAGGGGAAGAACTGGAATAGAATGATTCCGCAAATAAGTTTTAGCTTAGGTACTATCATCTTAATCGTTTCGGCAATTACCGGTGGGATATTGATATTATCGCCTGGCTCAATTCGCCTCCAGCGTCCTAGTGGTGGTTGGGTTGGTTGGAGTTTTAATATATTGAACCTCTTATTCTTTTTACTTTTAATCCCAGGTTGTGGATTATTGATGATCCTTAATGTGAGTTTACCTTTCTTTATTTGTTTGCCTCTTTCCGCAGCACCACTTCTATTCGTAGTTGAACTCATAGGTATCAGTATTTTTTTGCTGGGCAGTATCCTTCTGCTTTGGAGTCGAATTTCACTGCGTCGCAGTTTTAGGCTTGCTGGGGTGAAACCCAGCCAATCGGATTACCTGACACTCCATGGCCCCTATAAATTGCTACGACATCCAATGTATCTGTCGGCACTATTGGTGCTATTTGGATTGTCTCTAATCCTCATATCTATCCTGTTGATTTCAATGTTCATTATCATGCTATTTCTGATTGTGAAACTGATACCAGAGGAAGAGAAACAGCTAGATCAGGCTTATCCTATCGCATATCTAGAATATTGCCGACGTGTACCAGGTGCCCTGATTCCGAGAAAAAGAAGCTAATTAGCGGTCCTGGATCCGCGTAAGACCACGTATTTTAATTTATTGACACTATCTCATATTAATGTTTTTGAACCAGTTCAGAAAAGCACGTGCATGCAGGTGCTTGGTGATTAATATTATTCGCAACAATTATTTCGTCAGGAAAGTCCAGGATTAGGAGAGAGTATGAAAATATTCATTTCAGCTGATATTGAGGGTGTGACTGGTATTACTCATTGGAATGAAACTGGTAAAGCATATCCAAATGAATACAGCCAGTTTCAGAAACAAATGACAGCCGAGGTTACTGCTGCTGTACAGGCTGCGATTGATGTCGGTGCAACAGAAGTCTTAGTCAAAGATGCTCATGATTCAGGCCGCAATCTGATACTTGAGGATTTACCTGAAATGGTCAAAGTGGTCAGAGGTTGGGCGGGACATCCCTTATCAATGATTCAAGAATTAGATAGTAGTTTTGAGGCCATCCTATTTATTGGATATCATTCTCGAGCAGGACAGGGTACAAATCCACTGGCTCATACCATGTCATCTGCTCGAATTGCGCGTATGACCTTGAATGGTCAGGATATGTCTGAGTTTTATCTCCATGGATTAGCAGCAAGTTATTATGGTGTGCCATCTGTTTTTGTATCGGGCGATCAAGGTCTTTGTGACGAGGTACAAGAACATAACCCAGCAATTGAAACGGTGGCCACTCTTCGTGGTGTAGGGGATTCAGTAATCACACAGCATCCAGCTCTTTCTCTTTCTATGATTACCCAGGGGGTCACCAAAGCATTAAACGCTGATGTCTCACTTTGCATGTTGGAGCTACCAAAGGAGTTGGTCTTTTCTATTGAGTTCAAAAAACATCAGGATGCCTATAAAGCGTCATTTTATCCAGGTGCATCCAAACTTGATCCACTAACTGTGCAATTTATAACAGACGATTATTTTGAATTAATGAGATTCAATCTATTCGCCTATTAAACTGTAATATAAACCCTGTTGATGAAGTTTAATTCACCCTTCATAGTATCGTTATTGCTGTTATCAGTAACGCTGGCAGCAACAAGCCCAAATCCTGTAGATAGTGGCAATCCTCTTAGTGAGTACATTCAAGATCTAGATGAAATGGGTCGTACGCTGAGTGGCTGGGAAGGTGATGATGTTGAATTAGGCTCCTGGTTTTTTAGTTCATACGCCATGCTGATTCTCCAAAATAACGGCAATGATGTAAGGCAGCCCTTTCCAACAGCAGAATCATTGATACCAGAGCTCTGGAGTGATTTCAAATATATAAATCCTCGGTATTTAGTTGAATTGGCTGGAGGAGCGTTGTCTTTTAACGATATGATGTTGATTTCACGGGAGCGTCCTTTTAGCGCCCTGCGAACAGAAGAGCAGTTTATCCTCCATGTCGCGGGTATGAGTTACCTGCGAATGTTGGAGAGCGCGGTGGGGGATTCCACTTTTAAGGAAATTATTGGTACAACCCTTCAATCTGCTCAAGACCCAAAGCTGATCACTCGCGAGTTAATCAATGCCATTCATCAACATTCAGGCAGTGAGTTGAGTGAGCAATTCAGCTTAGCGCTAAACTCTGGTTCATGGATGGATGTTTCCATTCAGAAGGTCCGAAAAAAGAATGACTCCCTCCATATCTATATCAAGCACGAAGCAAGCTGGTCTTTTCCTGTGGATGTCATGCTAATCTCGAAGACTGGTGATAGTACAGCTTTAGTCTATGGGTTGAATGGGTCATACCCGCTGAGAGTACCGAATCGAGACTATGAAAAAATAATTCTGGATCCTGACCATAAATTAGCCGAATTCTACCGATTTAATAACAAATGGCCCAGGTTAAAAGACAATGTGTTTGTACAGCCCTTTGCTGCCTTACCCGATTGGGAATATTATAGAGTTGTAATAAGTCCCAATTCCTGGTCCGATTGGGATGGTGAAAAACGATATGCCTTGAAGATGACATCTGGTTTCGGAATTGACCTATGGCCGGCATACCCCAGTGATTATCGACATCGCATTTCGCTAGAGTTGAATGCCCATTCACCAGTTAATGCTGATGGTAGTTGGGGCAGCAGGTTGAGCTATGGTCATCCTCTTCTCTTACAGAAACGTCTTTTCAGTAATCTGAGTGTACATACCTATGATGATTGGTCTGGTGCTAGTGTGGGAGTAACCAAATATATTGGGAAGCAAAGTTTTTTAGTCCAGGGACCGAGATTGAAGTATCAACGAGTGAGTGCTGCATTCGAGATGGACCGTTATCGAGATTTGTTGGTATGGAGTTCTGATCAGAATATAAATATATTTAAAGCCTCCTATTCTGGTTTATCATTAACTCGGTTTGGAGACAGACTTTATGTCGTTCTAAATTCTGCCATTGGTACCGGTCCTGAAGGTCAGTTTTCAATGATGAAATCTCAGATAGACTTATCTGGTGTTTTTTGGAAGTGGTTGGTAACTGGAATTCAGTTTGCTTACGGCACCCAAGGGAAATCAACCCCCAGCCCCTACCAGTTTACTCATGATTATGCCTGGCAAGACAATCTTTCTGCCTTGCCCCGTTTTAGAGGTCAGTCAAAGGTCAATTATCAGGCAAACAACTATATGGGTTTGAGTGTCTCAGGTGGATATTGGTTGTCCTGGGTTCAGATAAAATTATTTGGAAGTAGCATGATATACGATCACGACGGACTTGAAATGGAGAAGGCAGTCCCTTACCATGCAGCCGGTATAGGATTTGAGCATAAATCATTTTTTACTGCGGGTTTCTATTTCCCTGTCTGGCAATCACATCCCATTGAGGGTGAAGAGTCATGGGCATGGCGTTATCAGTGGAAACTCACCTGGAATCTGTAATTAATCTGTAGAGACACAATGCATTGTGTCTCTACAGTATTATATTTTGACCATCAAGAAATCTGAATAGGAGGTTGTGAATGGAATGGGTTCTCTCAATTCGTGCTGAATGGTTAACACCAATTATGAAATTTTTCACCTTTCTCGGAGATGAGGAATTCTTCTTATTGTTTCTGCCCTTGGCATATTGGTTTTGGCGCAAAGATCTTATGGGTCGTGCTGGGATGGTTCTACTTTTCACATTTGTCCTTAATGCTGTGATCAAGGGGGTATTCGAGGTTCCTCGACCAGATACAATTCAACATCTGGTCCATGCTGACGATTGGTCTTTCCCCAGTGGTCACTCTCAAAGTGCCATGGTTTTATGGGGCTGGTTGGCTTGGGAGCTCAAGGATAAACGGGTTTATTTCGTGGCGGCTATATTGATTGCGGCTGTAGGCTTTTCAAGAGTTTATCTAGGTGTTCACTATCCTACTGACATACTGGGTGGTTTCTTGATTGGCCTGGTAACGATCGCTGTTTATGCATGGATACTCACCCTTAAACCAACCGGCTGGAAGAGCTTAGGACCGACACGGCAGAGTGTCATTTTCTTCGTACTACTTATGGGTCTTTTTATGCTGGTGCCCGATTTGTCGGAGGTGGCAATCAAAGGTGGGGCTGCTTTCACAGGGTTTTTAGCCGGTTATTTGCACGAGAAAAAATACTTATCCTGTAGTTTTAAAACGGGTATGGGCATTCTGCTGTCAAAATTTGTCTTGGGGATAGTTGGTATCCTGATGATCTGGATAGGGCTTAAACAAATTTTTGTTTCCATCGGATACACAAGCGACATGGCCATGTTTATTCGCTATACCCTCTTAGGTGCCTGGATCAGCTATGGGGCGCCCTATTTATTTTGTCAGTTTGGATGGAATCAGGAGAACAGGTAAAAAAACTAAAAACTATAGAATGTGTCATGCTAAGCATGACACATTCTATAGGAACTTCTTCTTTTTATTTCAGGTAAACCATTTTGATAGTTTGACTGGCACTCGCTGTCTGGAGTCTGGCGAAATACACACCTGCACTGGCAGGATTGTCAAATTGGTCCATTCCATTCCACTGAACACTATAACTTCCAGCAGATTTTACATCATCCTGAAGCGATACTACCTCATTACCTAAAACATCGAATATCCTAAGCAGGACAGTGGATTGTTGCAGTAATACATAGTTGATCGTCGTACTTGGATTGAAGGGGTTAGGGAAGTTCTGCTTGAGAATAAACTGCTCTGGATGCTGCTCATTTTCAACTGCTGAAACAACATAGGTGTGTGTTCCTGGAGTTAAATAGGCATTAAGACTGCCCACCTTATCATCCAGGAAATTAGCTGGTGCAATAGTCCACTCGGCAGGATTAAATGTTGCGCTACCGCCAACAATATCGGTATTACGATAAGCGTATGAGTCTAGATATTCCCAGACTGAATCTGTACCATCAACACCGATATAGCCATAGACATCCAGAACGTTACTATTGTTGTCACGTAATTCATAGGTGTCATCACCATTTCCAATAATTGGACCGATGCCATAATCGAGTCCAAATATAACGTGTTCAGGTATCGCCAATTCTATATATGTAGCCCAGTCTCCCTCTGTGGCATTAGTCAGTACAACAGATTTACCTGCAGGAAGAGCATATTCTGGGAATGTGAATGTTGTCTCATCTGCAACTGCGCTTCCGCCACTGTAGCGACTAACCACAAATCCAGTAAGCGTTGCGTCTGTGACTCCAGTATTTGTTATCTCTAAAATCTTTGGCTTTCCACCTGTATTGGGACCGTCGACGACTTCTGAAATAATAAGGTTCCCTGTTCCATCGCCACCAGCAATTTCGTTATCAATGATGATCAGTTGAAATGTTGTAGGGTTACCCAGGGTTGCATTATTTCCACCTGAAATATTTGATAGTTCAAAGACAAGCGTATCAGCGCCATCAATATCGGAGTCATCGAGAATATCAATAGAAAAAGAAAGGGGTGTATATGATCCAGCTGGGAACGTCAAGTTCTGGGGCATGGTCACTTGATAATCACTTCCTGCGATAGCATTGGTAGGTTTGAGACTTACATCCAGGTTTGTAGCATTGGTGGTATCAGCATACGCGATATTAACATTAACCTGAATACTTCCAGCGTCTTCAAAAACTGAACTGGTAGCGTTCGCAAAGTTAACAACTGTTTCACCATTCCACATGAGCTGAGCGTATTCAGGATGATCAATAAATGGATTTCTATTTCCCTGGTAGCCATAAATTACATTGTTCCGGTTTTGTTCAAATTCATCAACCGGATCCATTGCATGCCAGGCTAATAATGTCGATAATTTTGCGAAAACGGGAGCATTTGTCCAGTTGTCGCTCGGTATAGTGTTTAGTAGCTCAAGATCAGGTTCAAGACCCTCGCCTTCGTATCTTGTCGCCATATAAAACATCATGCGGGCCACATCACCGGCATCTTCAGGTCTTGGCTGCCACACCCAGTCACCATCCGAACTGGTCAGGCTTCCCGTTTCCTGTCCATCATAAACATAAGGAAAGGTGCCATAGTCAAACCATCGATTATTTCGGGCGGAATTGATGTCAGGGATACAGGCACGTAAATGATGAAGATCGCTACCAGCCCCTAGGGTGTTATTGTCTACACTTCCAATACCCCGGGACGATGACCAGACATGTTCACGGTTCCAGGTTACCCCTGAATCCCACACGCCACTGACGCTATGATCGGAATAGATGACTCGCACATTCCCGGATATTGAAGGATCCGCATCCGCTTCATCCAGGATATAACGGGCATCACCATAAAATTTTTCCGTGTGCCCCTTGATGATGGTATTGAGAGCTGTTTTTAAACCGGAGCCGCTTAGTCCGGCAGCAGAGTCATAATAACCCACCGGTATTTGAGCATTGGTTATACTGACTAATAAAAAAATAATACTTAGGGTTGTTGCTTTTTTTCTCACTTGAATTTTACCTTTCACTATTGACACCGTCTACGGGGAAATCATCGGGAAGTATTTTACCCCTCATAGGAAGTTCAATTTAAGATGTTCATACATGAATTCATAACTACTTAGGTTGAACAGGAAAGAACACATCCCAATTCTTAAGCGTGTCCTCAGAGGCGTGCTGGCTGGCTTCTTTTTTATTTCGACCTTCACCAAAGCCAACAATGGTTCCATCGATTGAAACCTGGATCATATACAAGGGATCATGGTCAGGGCCAGTGGTTTTAGTAACCTCAAAATCCGGATTCCCCATTTTCAGCCGTTGACATTTTTCTGCCAACTGTCCCTTAAAATTAAAAGATTGGAGTTCAGCGGCATAATCAGGCTTTTCATCAATGACATGCTTCATAACAAATCTTGAAGCAGCGGGAAAACCACCATCCATATAGATGGCTGCAATGAGTGACTCAACCACATCCGCCATGATGGAGTCATTATCACGTTGACCGCTGTGACGACTTGAGTCACTGAGTAAGATCCATCCACTCAAATCAAGTTTTGCTGCACATTCAGCCAGATAACCCCCATTAACAAGAATGGTTCGATACTTGGTTAAGGTTCCTTCATTCAAGTGGAGGTGTGTTTTGAACAGGTAGTCTGATACCACCAATTGAAGGACGGCATCTCCAAGAAATTCAAGCCGTTCATATGAATATTGAATATTATTTTGACTGGCAAAAGAACTGTGTGTCAGAGCACGCTCCAAGAGGTGAGGCTCTTTGAACGTATATCCCAATGTTTTTTGAATACTAGGTAAATTTTTGGATAAGGCCTTAGATACTTTGACCTTTTGTGGTGTCTTACGAAAAAATTTCCCCAAAAAATTCATAGGACTATGATCAGGCTTTGAACCCCTTTACTGCGAGTACTGCGTTGTGTCCACCAAAACCAAAGGAATTGCTAATGCCAGCATTGACTGTACGCTGTGTAGCAACTTTGGGTGTATAGTCCAGATCACATTCATCACAAGGGTTCTCATGGTGAATTGTAGGAGCAATTGTATTGGTTTGGATCGTTTTAACCAGTGCTGCTAGCTCGATACCACCTGAGGCTCCCAATAGGTGACCTGTCATAGATTTTGTGGAACTCACAGCCAGTTTATAGGCGTGGTCACCAAAAACATTCTTAATGGCGTAGGATTCATTCTTATCGTTGGCCGGGGTGGATGTACCATGAGCATTGATATAATCGATATCTTCAGGAACTAGATCACCATCATCAAGGGCCATTTTCATGGCTCGTTGGGCGCCCTCACCTTCCGGTGCTGGACTGGTGATATGATGTGCATCGGCTGTCATCCCAAACCCAGAAAGTTCAGCCAAAATAGTTGCACCTCTTGCCTGAGCATGTTCCAAACTTTCCAGAACAAAGACACCACCGCCTTCACCCATAACAAAACCATCGCGTGCCTTATCAAAGGGACGGCTAGCTGATTCAGGATCAGGATTGAATGTGAGGGCCTTCATATTGGCAAAACCGGCAAATCCCATGGTTGTCAAGGCAGCATCAGCACCACCGCAGACAACAACATCTGCATCACCGTAGCGGATGGATCTTAATCCAAGTCCAACAGCATGGGCAGCTGTAGCACAAGCTGAGTTAACTGAAAAATTGGGACCTTTTAAACCCCAGATAATGGAAACAAATCCGGCTGCGATATCAGGGATCATCATGGGGATGAAAAACGGACTCACTCTTCGATGTCCACGTTTAACCAGCATACTATGCTGTTCCTCAAAGGTATGTAAACCGCCAACACCACTTCCTATGATCACTCCAATTCGGGAAAGGTCTTCGTTTTCTAGATCCAAACCACTTTGATTGATGGCAGCTTTAGCTGAGTGAACGGAATAGCGGGTAAAAGGGTCCATGCGACGTGCTTCTTTAAAATCAACCACATCATCGATACTAACAGCGTCTTTGACAGCCGCTGCCACAGTTGCATTGTAGCCAGATTCAACCAGCCAATCTTGAGTAGTCACTCCATTGGTGCCAGCAACAAGATTATCCCAAAAGGTATCCACCTCATTACCAAGAGGAGAGACAACACCCATACCGGTGATTACAACACGTTTCTTCATGGTGCTCCTTTATATAAAAACTGGATTCACCGTTAAGCCTGACCCAATGTCTGACCTGTCGGTGAATCCAGCTTTCAAGCAAATTTTTAAGACTAGAAGCTTATCCGAGCTTACTATCTACGTATTGAACTGCTTTCCCAACTGTTGTGATGGTTTCAGCATCTTCATCGGGAATTTCAATATCAAAAACTTCTTCAAGTTGCATAATCAACTCAACGGTGTCTAAAGAGTCAGCACCTAGATCATCAATGAAAGAGGCTTCTTCAGTGATCTTGGCAGCATCTACACCTAATTTTTCTACAATAACTTCACGTACTTTTTCAAAAGTTGACATATTATTCTGTCCTCCTAACTTTCTGTTCTATCCTTGCATGACCAGGCCACCATCTACATTAAAGACCTGACCGGTGATATACCCAGCTTGTTCAGACCCCAGAAATGCAACCAAATTGGCAACATCCTGTGACTCGCCAATGCGACCTAGTGGAATCTGCGCAAACAATTTTTCTTTGGCATCATCCGTGATCGCTTCCGTCATATCGGTGGCAATATAACCAGGTGCAACAGCATTCACAGTGATTCCTCTTGACCCAACTTCCTTCGCTAATGACTTGGTAAAGCCAATGATACCTGCTTTAGAAGCAGCGTAATTCGCCTGTCCAGGATTACCCATCTGGCCAACGATGGAAGTGATATTTATAATTCGACCACCCCTGAGTTTTAAGAAATTTCGCAGGAGGGATTGAGACATATTAAAGACACTTTTAAGATTGATATTCATGACGTCATCCCATTGCTCTTCCTTCATGCGCATCATGAGATTATCACGAGTAATACCAGCATTATTGACCAAAATATCGACTTGGCCATATTTTTCCATAGCTGCACCAGCTAAAGCTTTGCAGTCAGCCGCTAAGGATACGTCAGCCGCTACTCCCAGGCACTCATAGCCCTTGGATTCAAAATCTTTTTGAACGGTTTCACAATCTTCTGCTTTTCGACTACTGACGACAATCGTTGCTCCAAGTTCTGCCAGTTTTAGTGCGATCTCATGTCCAATACCGCGTGTAGAGCCAGTGACGATGGCGACCTTGCCCTTAAAATCAATCATGATATTGCCTCCAATTGTTCTAATGTTCCCATCCCAGCGACCGTAGTTTCTCGTTTGACACGACGAATCAAGCCTTGTAATACGCGACCAGGCCCAACTTCAATAAACTCATCAATACCCTCTTTGAGCATTGTCTCCACACTGTCTTCCCAGAGCACTGGGTTTTCCAGTTGCTCAATCAAGTTGGATTGAATCTTTTGTGCGTCTGACGTTGGACTTGCATCCACATTTGCCACAATGGGGACTTTTGCTTGATTGAAAGTTGCCTGACTGATGGCTTCTTGCAGCCCTTGAATCGCTGGCGCCATGAGAGGTGAGTGAAATGCTCCACTTACATTCAGAGCAACGACTTTCCTCGCACCTACTTCCTTGGCAATCTCCATAGCGTATTGTACTGCAGTAACTTCTCCGGAAATAACAATTTGTCCGGGGGAATTAAAATTTGCGGCTTGAACAATTCCACGGGAACTGGCTTGTTCACATGCTTTTTCAACATCCTCTCGGGATAAGTTGAGAATTGCAGCCATGGTTCCACTTTGTGCTTCACCGGCAGCTTGCATTCCTTCTGCCCTCACTTTGACAATGGAGAGAGCATCCTCAAAACTAAGGACCCCTGCTGCATATAATGCTGAATATTCTCCGAGACTGTGACCGGCAACGAGTTGGAATTCGAATGTGTCAGGTAGCTGAGAGAAAAATGCCGCAGACGTTATAAATAATGCAGGTTGAGTAATTCTGGTCTCAGTTAATTTTTCCAAAGGCCCATTGAAAGTGATGTCCGCAATATCAAACCCCAGGATATCCCGAGCGTTAGAATACATTGCCTGAATTTCTGGGTACTTGTCAAAAACATCTTGTCCCATGCCAACAAATTGGGATGCCTGTCCAGGAAAAATGAGTGCGCGTTTCATAGCTTAAGCCTTTTTACTAGGTCCATAACGAAGCAGGATACTTCCCCAGGTATAGCCAGCACCAAATGCTGCTAAAAGTACTAGATCACCATCTTTAATTCGTTTTTCACGGACAACCTCATCCAATCCAATAGGCAAGGTACCTGCAGTGGTATTTCCATACTTGTCAATATTCAACAGAACCTGTTCATCAGTGAAACCAGCCTTGCGTGCTGCCATATCAATGATTCGTTTATTGGCTTGGTGTGGGATGAAGATGTTGACATCTTCTGCCTTAAAATTATTCTTCTCCAGAATCTCTACGCTGACATTCGCCATGTCATTCGAGGCACGCTTAAAAACTGATCGTCCATCCTGATAGATAAAATGCTCACGAGCGTCAACAGTCTCATGAGTTGCCGGTTTTCTACTACCACCTGCTTTCATGTGTAGCGCATCAGCACCTGATCCGTCAATCAAGAGCAGATCATCAATGATACCATAATTTTCATCTTCAGTAGGTTCGAGTAGAACTGCTCCACCACCATCACCAAAAAGGATGCAAGTATTTCTATCAGTGTAATCCAGGATTGAGCTCATTGTATCAACACCAACAACGATGACCTTTTTGTGTCCCGTTTGAATCAACGAGGCGCCAGATTTTAGTGCGAATAGAAAACCAGAGCAGGCGCCGGATAAATCATAACCCCAGGCTTTGCTTGCACCGATCTTATCCTGTATTAAGGCAGCGGTCGACGGGAATAGCATATCCGGTGTCACCGTGGCAACAATAATAGCATCGATCTCTTCGGCCTTGGTGCCCGTTTCTTTCAATAGTTTTGTGACAGCCTTGACACTCATATCTGAGCTAGCTTCACCCTCAGCGGCAACACGACGTTCGCGGATACCCGTACGGGAAACGATCCACTCGTCATTTGTATCAACCATTTTTTCAAGGTCAGCGTTGGTCAAGATTTTTTCAGGTACATATGATGCGACACCAGTTATTGCAGCTCTGATCATTTATTTATTCCTACTTAAAATTAGTGATGTATAATTTGTTCATCCATATCCGTATAGGTAATACTGGATAAAGATTCTGTAATTTCCTGCTCAATCGTATCGATTAAATTTGAGTTTACCAGACGTTGAGCTTCAAATAGTGCGTTTTTTATACCTATCTCATTCGAGCTTCCATGAGCAATTAGGGAAACACCCTTAATGCCCAGTAGGGGTGAACCACCATAATTGTTGGGGTCAAAGATCCCTACTAACTCTGTAAAGACGGGTTTGATCAATCTTGCTCCAATCAGACGACTCGGTCTATCCAATCGATTCTTGATCATGGTGAAGAGTGTTTTAAATGTGCTTTCAGCTAACTTAAGCGAAACATTCCCCGTAAACCCATCCGTTACAATGACATCAAATTTATTGTTGAAAATGTCTCGTCCTTCAGCATAACCATGAAAGTCAATATTGGCAGCCTCGAGTAAGCGTTTGGCTTCTTTTACGAGGGGTGTCCCTTTGTCTGCCTCTTCTCCAATACTCATCAGCGCAACACGTGCCTTATCCGTCTTATTGATGTGTTTATAGACAATACTGCCCATGATTCCATACTGGAGTAAGTTTTTAGGTTTTGCTTCTGCTACTGCTCCAACATCCAGTAACAGTGTAACTCCCTCCTCATGAGGCATGAATGCACTGACTGCTGGTCGATCAACGCCTTTAATCCTACCCAGGATAAGTAAGGAGTATGTCATGGTTGCACCCGTATTTCCTGCAGAAATAAAGGCATCACCTTCCCCGGATTTAACCAATTCAATACCCACGCGTAAAGACGAATCTTTTTTTAATTTGTATGAACGAGTTGGAGAATCATCCATACCAATAATTTGGGATGCATGTTGGATATGTAATCGGGGGTTGTTAAACGATCGTGATTGAAGCTCCTGCTTGATAATGTCTTCTTGACCAACCAGAATCACCTCACCAGTACTTCGGGGATCATTCAAGTACTGAATGGCACCCTCAATATTGATAAAAGGGGCGTTATCGCCCCCCATAGTATCAACCACAATTTTCATTGAAAAGATCAGACCTCTTTGGGAATGATAACCTGTTTTCCTTTGTAGTATCCACAATGTGGACATACGCGGTGTGGTAATTTTGGTTCACTGCAATTTGAGCAAGTGATGAGACCAGCAAGAGTAGCCTTCCAGTGGGTACGACGTTTATCTCTTTTGGCCCGCGATGTTTTTCTTTTTGGTACAGCCACGAGTTAAAATCTCCTATTCATTGAACATATCTTTAAGCTTAGCCCAACGCTCATCCGGTTTCGCCTTACTCTCCAAACTCTTTCTAAGGGTTTGGCCGGCCTCACAATCAGGACCGCATATATGCGAAATAGGGATAGCTAACAACAAGGTATCATGAATATAAGGATAGAGATCAAACTCAGTCTGGCGTCCAGGGAGTAGAATGATTTCATCGCTTTCATTGTCATCTAGATGCTTTGGGTTGTAGGTAAGGATTAATTCAAAGGCTCCCTTAATGGTGTCCTCAAATTTTTCCATTCCAAGCCCACAAATGAAGACTCCGGTACAGGTAATTTCACCCTGGAGATAAAAAATCTGGTCCTGTTTATCTACGTCCAACTTGAGTTCCACGCTGTGTGGTTCCCAGTCAATAGACTCATCGTGTTGTAGTTGTGCTACGCTGTCAAAGATCTGCTCTGATCTGCCTCTCGGCAGTGTGTTCAAACTTATCTTCATTGTCAAAGCCGCGCAATATAGTTGGGAGTTGTTCGCATGTCAAACGTTTGATGTTCAAGCATTTAAGTCCTCTCGCAGAGCTCGCAGAGTCGCAAAGTGTTGATAATTATGAGAATAGCACACATCTCTGTAAATAATTGTGTTTAATGTTGTTAGCATAATATTTATTGACTAATATGTCACTTATACCGAGTCAACAACTCCAGTATTTTAAGAATAATTAGGTGATCTTGTCCCACTTTTTGAAAGTTCCTATAGAATTTATCTGTGTTCATCAGTGTCAATCTGTGGCTAAAATCGTTTTCATGTAATGGCCTATCAGGGCTGCATGATTGCTTCAATCTCACTAATAGTTTTTGGAATATTTGCACTCAAAACACGATGTCCTTTGGCTGTCACAAGGATATCATCCTCGATACGTATCCCTATATTCCACCATTTAGAGTCAATATCTTCAGATTCTGAGATATATATCCCCGGTTCAACAGTTAGCACCATGCCTGCCTTTAATTTATATGGTTTGCCATCTTCATCCATACGTCCACCAGCATCGTGGACATCCAAACCTAACCAATGAGAAGTCCCGTGCATAAAATATTTACGGTAGGCCCGAGTAGTAACCAAGGTTTCGATATCACCTTTTAACAAACCTAAATCCACCAGACCTTTGGTGATTACTTCCGTGGCAATATGGTGTGGTTCTCTAAATGTTACCCCAGGTTTAATGATGGCAATCGCCGCTAACTGAGCATCCAGTACTATCTGGTAGATCTGGGCCTGTTCAGGGCTGAATTTTCCACTAATGGGAACCGTTCGACTGATGTCGGCAGAATAATAGTCCCATTCAGCACCAATATCCATAAGCAGGATATCTCCTTGAATTAATTCAGCCCTATTTTCGGAATAATGTAGAAATGTTGAGTTTTTACCCGCTCCAACTATGGATGGGAACCCAAGCCGGACCGCCCCTCGCTTTTTGAAGCCATATTCAATCTCGGCTTGAACTTCGTACTCATATTTCAGACTAGGAATCTTAGTTAAAGCATCTGTCAGCGATTTACCTGAGATTTCAATCGCTTTCTCTAATGCCAGTACTTCAGCCTCTGATTTTATTAATCGATGTGATTTGAGTAAAGAGGATGCATCCTGAATAATGGACGGCTTCATTGGGTTCTGCTCCAGTGCTTTTTCAAATTCAGGCTGGAAATCTTTGTGCTGCCCATATGAAACGACTAGACGATCATAGCCTCTTATTAATTTCTGAGAATGTTTAATAAAATTAGTGTAAATAAGGACTGTATCTACGCCTGGAAGTATTGCTGCTTCATCCACTCCTTGTCGCGGGCCTGTCCATATCTCTCTACTTGGGTTTCTTTCAGTAACAAAGAGAGTCACTTCAGGATTATTTGAATCTTCATCCTGGGGAGCTAGAACCAGGACAGCATCCATATCAGTCCATCCGGTAAGGTAGAAAAAGTTGGATTCCTGTCGATAGGGATATTCCACATCATGATTTCTTAGCACTTCGGGAGCTGAATGGAATACAGCCACCGCATGTAGTTCACGTAATTCACTCAATAGGATGGCACGTCTTCTCGCAAATTCATCCCTGGGCAATTTGTCGTGTTTTGACATCCCGAAGGTGATACCAACCAGAAGTAATAATAGATAAAGAGTCTGTTTATAAAACATTGGGCTTTCTTATTCGACTATTTTATAGGTTGAACGGGCTACCTTGACGGGAACAGCATTAAAATGCCACCATTCATTTGATATATTTTTAAACCCTGCATCTGTCATGACTTTTCTCAGTAGTTTTCGGTTCTCTATCTGTTTGGGACTTAATTTGCCTTCATCCAGAAACTGGACTTCATATTTAGGTTGGGCTAATTTCCCAAAATAATCAAAAGGAGTGCCCATATCCAGAGGGATTCCATCGTTGGTAGCTATTGTCAGGTCTACTGCAGAACCGTAATTATGAACAGACCCACGGTCAGGGTTAGCAACATAGCCTTGAGAAGGGGTGCCAACAACCAGAGCCCACATGATCCGCTGGACAGAGCGGGGACGAGCTCCATCATAAACGAGGAGAGAGAGCTCAGGATGTATTTTCTTGAGCGAATTTTGAGCTTCACTCAACATTTTAGCGGCCTTCGGTTGAAGATAGCAATTCTCCAGATCACCGTAGGTGTCCTTCCCAAGAAAGTTATCTGTGCTTGAGTATTTTAGCTCAACCAGGATGTCTGGAGCCAGTATATGGATGTTAACCAAGCCCTGGGCTTGTAGCTTCGTCTCAAGCTCTTGAGCATGATTTATCTGACTGAAACTAACCGTTGAGAAACTGAGAAGGAGAAACAGGCATGTGTATAAGGCTTTAATTTTCACGGCCACAAGATAGTTAAGTGATGTACCTTCCGCCAGTCTCGAACCCCAAAATCGGCTAAACTTAGGAACTGACACATTTATCAAACTCAAAAGCTGACAAAACCAACTATCTCATATACGAGAATAATTTCCCACTTTTCAGATTAAACATGGGATGAAATAGGTCACGAATTCAGTTTTTTAAAGGGAAGTTGTTGATATTCAGTAAATGCATGAAATTTTAGGTTAAAAGATCAACCATTTCCTTAAAACCCCATTTACTTTGGCATACACTTTGTAAATACAGTATTTCAGAATACGGAAATGATATTCAATGAAATTAAATCAAAATAGTAGCGATCAGCCCAAGTGCCTTTCAAATGAGACCTTGTTCTCACCTAGAGAGGTTGCTCAGAAATTGCATATTTCTGTGGAAACTTTAAGGCTCTATGAGAGAGAAGGGCTCTTTGTACCCTACAAATTGTCTTCAGGACATCGCCGGTTTACTAAGGCAGATGTTGACTGGATTGAATGTATTCAAAGACAGATTCATGAAAATAAACTTAATTTTGCAGGGATTAGGTACCTCTTGTCTCTTTTACCCTGCCATGAAATGAAACCCTGCTGTATTGAAGATGTAGCGGCATGCCCCGCAGGTAGTAAGAGTTGCAAACCCTGTTGGGACTTCGAAGATACGCCTTGTAGGGCTAACGGCGAAAACTGTAGAACTTGTGTGGTTTACCAACAAGTTTTGAATATTGATAAACTAAAAGAAATCTTATCGGTGAAATTCAAATGCGACTAATAAAGACTTTTTCAATATTAAGCATACTTTTATTTGGATTCCTGTTTGTGGGTTGTGACGCTATTACCCCGCAGGATGGTGACCTGGTTGACTACAGTTGCGAGGGTTGTCATACCAATAAAGGGACTTTGGATGATATTATTGATGTGTTAGTCCTTGACCCGCCGGTTGAGGGACATGAGGCGCCTGGTTGAGGCGGCGGAGCAGTGCCGTTGGCACTAACGGATAAGGTTTGGATCAGATTGAATGCTATCCGCAACGTGGAATCCTACACAGATATTGACCCAACTCATGCCAGTATCGGATGTTCAGGCTGTCACGGAGGATTCTCTCCAGTAGATGCAGTGGATGATACATCGGCCTACCGTGCTGCTCACAGGGGGATGAAACGCGATCCTTCTGCAATTGGTGAAGATGGCTGTAGTGGTGGATTGTGTCATGCAGATATTGTTCGTCGCAATGAGACCAGCATTCACAGCAACTTGTGGGGCGAGAAAGCTCATGTCGCCTTGAGAAATGGCTATGAAACTTTTGAAGAATGTCCGGCAGAGATTCAGGATGGATTCACCAAAGATTGTTCAGGGTGTCATACCACTTGTGGACAATGTCACGTCAGTCGTCCCCATACAGCAGGTGGTGGCTTTTTAGAACAACGGGTGGGATATAGCCATAAATTTATTGCCACTCCCAGTGAGGAGAATGTCTGTACAGCCTGTCATGGCTCACGGGTAGGCGATGACTGGAATGCCAATCAAGATCGCGTAAAAGGTAATGTACCCGATGTTCACAATGATGCCGGTTTCTCATGTTTGGATTGTCACCAGGAAGATATGCATGGAGACGGTCCATCAGATGCAGAGTATACTTCTCGCTATCAGGTGGCCGATCTACCCCAGTGTGTTGATTGTCACGGAGTTGATCGGGACGATAACTCGTTTCATGCTCAACATTGGCCAAATGCCAATAGCTCAGACGGCGCAGATCTAGCTTGTTTCGTCTGTCATTCACAACAATATACCAATTGCAATACCTGTCATGCTGGTGATTGGACCCATGAATATGTGGCAGACAATTCTGGCGAATACAGGGTATACCCACAATTCAAATTGGGTAAAAATCCATATTATGGCAAGGCTGACCATCCTCACACAAATGCTGCTTGGATTACCGTGAGACACGTTCCAGTGTCACCTGATGCTTTTGAACCCTGGGGTGTAGATCCCTGGGATATTGATCCTGATCTTGAGCCCAATAATATGGAAACTTGGAAATATACCAGCCCTCATAATATCCAGCGCTGGACAAAACGCACCCTGGTTGATTCAACCTGGGCTGATACAAGTGGGCAAATTTATACCAGTGATAATTGCTCTGATAATTGTCACATGCATGGTGATAAATACATTTCACTTGGCGATGTGACTGAAAAATATAAGAATGTAGATATTTATTTAACCAACGAAGACATGGAAAATGACATCACAAATGACGACTTAAGCGGTGAGGTTGATGCAAATACCTATACCAGTCTTGGTCCGAAAACAGGAAGTTGTTCTGCATGTCACTAATTAACAGAAAAACAAGTTCAAAAACCACAAGGAGGGGAAATGAAACTTGATTGGAGACTAGTAATGATAATGGTGCTTTCACTAGGACTTATGGTGGGATGTACCAGCGATGATGATGAAGAAATTGTTCCAGTAGGTACATTTGATGATGTATCAACCTACATGCAGGACAACGGCTTAGATCTACCTGCAATGTTGACAGACTGGGTAATTCCTGCATCTTCAGTAATTGATACTAATGATTATCAAACCGTGCCTGATTACACTGTTCTGGACATCCGTGATGCTGCTACTTTTGCAGCAGGTCATATTGATGGCGCTATTAACACAAGCCTCGGTGATATCTTAACAGTTGTTGAAGCTAACGCTGCCGGCACAAGCGGTTACCTGATAGTCTGTGTTACTGGCCAAACTGCTGGACATGCTACCATGGCACTCAGATTGATGGGCTATGAAGCCAAAGTTCTAAAGTTTGGAATGTGTGGGTGGAATGAGCATTTTGCAACTAATTGGAATGCGAACGCTGGTCACGAGAATGGAAATAAAATCACCGATAATGCTAATTGGGTATATACAGCTGCTCCAGCTGTTGAGACCTATGAGTATCCAGACTGGGAATCTGTAAATACAGATGGCGCAGCTATACTCGTGGAACGTGTCGAAGCCGCAATTGTTGATGGTTTTATGACTGCTGGTGCAACAACAGTATTAGGCGCCCCAGAAAATTATCAGATCCTTAACTATTGGGTTGAGGCAGATTATCTCACTTTTGGTCATTTTGATGGTGCTTATCAGCTTAATCCCATTTCATTGGCAGGTGATGAGATCACAGCAATAGATCCTGGAAATGAATCTGCAGTATATTGCTACACTGGTCAGACTTCTTCCATGGTTACATTCTGGTTGAATGTATTAGGCTATGATGCATCCAGTATTCTGTATGGTGTGAACACGCTGAATTATGACCCTCTAGCAGCAGCTGGAAAGCCAAACTGGCATGGCGCTGCAGACTATAATTGGGTAGAAGGATAGGCTAAGACTTTCGTCTTGAAAGACATAGTCAAATATGTAAAAGTTACAGGGGGCCGAATTTTATTCGGCTCCCTTCTCTTATTAAGTGTTTGCTATGGGCAATTGACTTTTCCGGATGTTGTCAATCCGCATGGGCAAGGTCAATGTGCCACTTGCCATGTTGGGCAGGGAGAGCCGGCAAAGAACAATGTTAATCCGAATGCGTGTATCACATGTCATTCAAGAGCAGCAGTTAATGATAAGATCCACCAGCTAGACAACATTAATATTAAAAAAGCAGGAATTACCATCCCATCTGATTTCAAGATGGAAATGATGGATAAATTTTCTTGTATCACCTGTCATGCAGTGACATGCAAGACAGATAGAGCAAATCAAACATTTTTACGAGGGGGGCCTTACAAAGTAGAATTAGACTTTTGTTACCAATGTCATAGTCAGGAAAAGTACGCTGGCATTAACCCTCACCTTCAGGTACGAGAAGATGGGACTGTAGACAAGTCAACCTGCCTGCAATGCCATGCGAAGCAACCGAATAAAGAGGATCATCCTACCATTGCCCGGGAAATGCATCTTGATATGTCCGCCACATGTAACAAGTGTCATTTTCTACATACACATGAAGAAAATCATCAGGGAAAAAGTATCCAGGCTTCAAAAAAAGCAACTATGGAGCGATTCTATGCTACCCAGACTAAATACGGTATCACCCTACCACTATCTGATGACAAACTGATACAATGCAATACATGCCATTATACTCACAATCGGGGGACCCTTTCAGAAGACCAAGTGATCTATGAGGGAGAAAATGAAAATCAACGCTACCTACGCCTAGAAAAAGAGAATTTATGCTATGCCTGCCATGATTTATAGACATTTTAAGCTCCTGATGACAGGATTCCTCCTAGTCTCATACGGATATGGTCAACAAGCGGATGCAGAAAACTGCAATCTGTGTCATGATCTGACAATATTCGGTATATCTTTAGAGAACGAGACCCTTCGCAATTTTGAAGTTTCCTCAAATTCGTACGAACATTCCACACATCGTAATGTTATCTGTCGTGATTGTCATACCGATGTAACTCAATTCCCTCATCCTGAGCAGGTGCAGAAGGTCGATTGTGCCAAAGCCTGCCACATTACCAAACCATTTGCACTGACTGGGTATTCTCATCAGGATCAATATGAGACCCATGCCATCAGCGCCCACGGGATGAACACGAGCTATTCAGACGAGAAAAATGCGGAAAAACCGAGTTGTACATATTGTCATGACAATACCTTTCGTAATGTGATTGATAAAGATGTCCTGTCAGCGCATAGTGAACACTGTGGTCGTTGTCATGAAGATGAGGGCTTGGCCGGTGTTATTTTACACGTGAGTTCACATTCTACTCACCGTTCGGCAAATGCATCTATCAAAGTTGTTGAGTTGTGTTCTTCTTGTCATGCAGATCAAAGCAGGATGAAGAATTTCGACGTTAATCTTACCCAGGTTTCCGGGTATCAAAATCATTTTCACGGGAAAGCTTTAAAACGCGGTATGGATAACGTTGCCAATTGCATGGATTGCCACCGTAATCATCTGAATTTGCCAGCGGATGACCCCAATTCGAGCACACATCCAAACAACATTCAAATGACTTGTAGTGCGAATTCAGACTGCCATAGCGATGCAACAGCCCAATTCGCCTCCGCCGCCATTCATTCTAAACCAACAACATCAAATAATCCCATCGCATTTTATGTAGAATGGGGATTTATTATTCTTACGGCTGGGACCATGGCATTGCTGTTCGCCCATATTTTACTTGATTTTGGGCGTTGGGTTGGAGATGCCATTATTCGGAGGAAGAAACAATGAGCCGTGAATATACACGATTAAGTCTGAATCAACGTCTTCAGCATATCTTTATGTTTGTACCCTTTATTATTCTGGTGTTCACCGGATTTCCCATCAAGTATCCGGAAGTTGGTTTCGGTACATTCATATTCTCCATTCTTGGCGGAATTGAAAATGCCAGAGCCATCCACCGCGTCGCGGCTGCGGTGATGATCATTGATTTTGTCTTTCATGTCGCTTATGTATTGTACAATGTTATTGTAAATAGACTACCTCTCTCAAAACTCTATTTACTTCCCAATAAAAAAGATGCTCAGGACATCGTTAAAAACCTTAAATATTTTCTCTTCTTAAGTGATGAGCGCCCTCAGTTTCATAGATTTTCATACATTGAAAAATTTGACTATTGGGCAGTATTTTGGGGTATGTTTATCATGGCGGGAAGTGGAATCATTTTATGGTTCCCCGAAGAATTTACCACGATCTTTCCAGGTATAATCATACAGATTGCCTATATCGCTCATAGTGATGAGGCATTACTCGCTTTTCTGGCGATCATCATCTGGCATTTTTATAATGTGCATTTCAATCCAAGAGTATGGCCGGCAAATAAGGTTTGGTATCAAGGTACCTTAACTGAAGCTGAAATGGAACATGAGCACCCCCTTGAGCTAGCGGAGATCAAGGCAGAAGAAGAGGCTGAAAATGAGTAAATTCGCAAAGATACTATACGGTTTCGGCGCTCTCGCTCTAGGTGTTGTTCTGTCCGTGGCTTTGATAAAAACAGCTGTTTCACACGATACAGCTGTTGAAGAAGTCGCACTGTCAGACAAGAATTTTCCGGACTATATCGAGCAGCTACAGACTTACTATTTAAATTTTGATAATCGCAAGGGTCATTTCCATCAGACATCAGAGCGAATCTTGTTGCCCATTGAGCAGCAGGAAAATTGTCTGACCTGTCACTCCTTATGGCCCCATAAGCAAGATAGACGAACCCGAGCATTCAATAATCAGCATTCAAGATATATGTCCTGTATGGTCTGTCATATTGATAGCAAGGTTGGGCGACCTGTTGATCTGGAATGGTATGACTTTGGTGTTGATAATTCGATTACCCGTCAGGGTCCCTATGGTATTAAGCAACTGGCAGAGAATGAACTTTCTGCGTCTGATAATTTTATCAGCAAAATCGTCCCCGTTATTAGAGATGGGAGCAACAAAACAAGAGTGTTTACCTCCTATGACACACCGCTATATAGCCAGTTTAGAGATGAGGTTAGAGCCGGACAAACAGTGGATCGAGATAAGGTTCGCAAAGAGGCTGAGGGCTTGCTTGGAGAAAAAGCCATGACCTGTTCAACCTGTCATGATGAAGCATCAGAATTTCCCTGGGATGATCTTGGCTTTTCAGGAGAACGATTAAATGAACTCCAACATTCGGCAGTAGTGGGAATGGTTGAAAAATATGATTCCTTTTACTTCCCGGCAGTTTTTGAATAAGAGAAGTTGAACATAAGCAATAATATGCACACTAAACTACAATATATCCTGTCACTGATATTGATCATCTGTTCACCTCAGATTATCAAAGCTCAGAAAATCGACTTGGTCAATGTAGCTACTTATGAGTCTGATTTCTTATACCCAACAGATATTTGTGGAAATGATCAAGGTGATGTATTTGTATTGGATGCCATGAATGATCGTGTCGTGAATATTTCTTCATCTGGCCAGGTCAAAATCATTCAACCTCAACGAGGAACTATTTATAAAGCTGTTGGAATCGCCTGGATAAGCGATCAATTGTGGATTGCCGATACACCTCGGTCACGTCTACTTCGCATGGATGAAAAGGGTCGCATCAGTCAAGTGATTGAACTTGACCGTGGATCAGAGCCCGTTGATCTCATTGGAATAAGCGGCTACATGGCCATCTCTGATAGGTTGAACCACAGCATTACTGTACTGGATGAACAAGGGAAAGAAAAATTCTATTGGGGCAAACGGGGAAGTAAGATCGGTGAATTTATTAATCCCGGGTTTCTTGCAGTCGGACCTGAAAACAGATTGCTCGTTTCAGATATTCTTAATCGCAGGGTATTATCTTTTTCCGCCAGCGGTCGTTTCCCACAAATTATTGCAAAGCCAGGTGTTGAAGAAGGTCAGGTATTTAGACCCAAAGGCTTGGGTCTGGACTCTGAGTCACAGGTCTGGATTGCTGATGGATATACAGGATCCTTACAAGCCTTTTCAATTTCAGGAAAATATTTAGGTCTTGCAGCTGCAGAAGGGAAAGCGCTTCAACTTTCATCACCCATAGGAATGTGGATCGATGAAAAGGATCAGATCTGGGTCGTTGAATCAACAGCAAATAAAGTGAGTGTTTGGCAGAAAAATGCTAAGTAAATATTTCAAATATTTGTTAGCTGTTTTCATTTTTATGGGTGCTTACTCTGATTCATTTGGACAACCTAAAAAAAGAGATCGCAAGGTTAGCCTGGACTGTGTGGTTTGTCATGTGAGTTGGCATGACGACATTAATCTAGAGAAATCTCTACTGCCAGATATTGATGCCCCTATTCGTATAGAAGGTTTACCGGCTAGAGTACCAACCACAGAGATGTGCTTCACTTGTCATGATGGAACTGTGAAAGATTCGCGTCAAATATTTTCTTCCAGGAATCATCAATCCGGGATGGATGTCAGCAAAGTTACCATTAATGATTTACCACTTGATAAAAACAATCAAATTTATTGTGGTACTTGTCATACACCCCATTCGCTTAAACCTGAACAAGTAGGTGGACTTGCTCCTTTTCTAAGGGTAGAGGTAACGAATTCAGACCTGTGTCTTGCTTGTCATGAAAAGGAATCAAAAAGCCACATAAATCATCCGATCCACGTCCAGGTAAATCCAGATCATACCATGCCCGAGAGAACTTTTTTTGGAGCAAATAACTCCATCGAGTGTATGACCTGCCATCCCATACATGGAGAGAATGCTACCCACGGCGTCACTGGGGATGATCGGACCGAGTTATGTTCATCCTGCCATGAACCCTATTTCAATATTGTGCAAACAGACCATGATTTGATCACCACTTTTGAAAACAGAGCAGGTGATATTGGTCCTAGTCTTGGAGAACAGGATGCCTGTTCAGCCTGTCATGTAAGCCATAACGGAAAAGGCAACAACATGTGGGCAATGGACTTGGATATGCAGGATGGAAAAAACGCCTATTGCCTGGGTTGTCACAGTGAAGAAGGACTGGGACGAGAAAAAATTTACTCCCATTCAGGTCATGCGGTTTCTGGAGTTAAACTTAAGAAAGCTATTCCAGAGCTTGGTTTGAATGCCAGAGACGAGCTCCTTTGTACCAGCTGTCATAGTCCCCACCAGTGGGAGTTTTCTCAGAAGCATGCTGTTACCGAAGCCAATGAAGAAGGTACAGAATATACATCATTTTTAAAATTACCTGATGATGCTCAAGGGCAATTATGTATTGCCTGTCATGAGAATCAAGCAAGCATTTTAGCTTCAGACCACAGCGTAACCAGAGAAGGATTTCAGCAACATTTTCGGAGTTCAGGTAGCTTTCGGGGTCAATGTTCATCCTGCCATGAATCCCACGGGAAGAGCGGGTATCGAACTGAGAGCTCAGATTTGAAAGTGGATGAAAGCAGACTGCTGTGTGAATCGTGTCATTCGGCCTCACATTACCCAACCACTGTTGGTGGGCTGGATCATCCTATGGATGCCAAGCTTGACCCAAGTGTGAATCTTCCTGGATATGAAGGTAGTTTGACTTGTATTACCTGTCATGATCCACATTTATGGGGAAAATCTGTCGAAACATCCCCTGTTGTAGATCTTCAAGGTGACGACAGAAATTCATTTTTGCGTAAAAGTAATTGGCCGGAACCAACATTATGCATCACATGTCATGAAGAACAGAAACATGTATTAAAAACGGATCATGATCTCGGGGATAAATCTCATAGTGCATGTTCTTTCTGTCATGCTTCACATAATTCTCAGGCGCAACATGGAATTCTAAGATTTTGGGAAGAATCCGAGGGTACTTCTTACAATGAAAAATTCTGCTTTGCCTGCCATCAATCAGGCGGTAGCGCAGAGAAAAAAATTCCAGAAGCCTGGACTCACCCGCATGAGTACGGTACGGTCACGCATAATGCCAGAGGAACAGGTGAGTGGATAGATTTTCCTTTATTTGGCGAATCTAAACCCCAGGAGAATTTTGGATTTATTGACTGTTTTACCTGTCATGATCCTCACAAATGGTCCTTTGATGCAAACCTGCTGCAAACAGGTTCTGAGAACGCAGAAGGTGACTACATGACTTCATTCCTAAGAAATCCTAGCTCTGAAACCTTATGTGCTGATTGCCATGGAATTGGAACCCTTTGGAAATTCAACTACTATCATGATCCTGTCAAAAGGAAGCGCTACTAATGATAAAGAACTTCAAATATGTCATAGGGATTGTATTGGTAGCCATGCTTATGGCGTGTTCCAGTCATTCCACACAGTTACAGAAGCTATCTTTTCCACGCGATATGGATCAACCCTTTCTATCATGGGAAAAGATGCTTGGGGAAGATTTGAAACCAGCAACTGGGCTTGTGGGTCGTTTTATGAATATAATATTAGGACCAAAAAGCAGTCTACAGCTTGTGAGGCCAGTGGCCGTAACCTTTGATGGGAATGACCATATTTATGTAGCTGACGCCGATGCAGGCCGCGTCATCAAATACGAATATGATGAAGAAGGCTTGTTATCCACCAGCATTCTAGGTGAAGGGACTCTTACATCTCCCAATGGACTTGCTGTCTGGAATGACATCTTGTACGTCTCCGATGCGGGACCTGGACGAATTCATCGATTTGATTTAGCGGGGAATGCCATAGACACCTTAAAAATTGAAGGGCTCATCAGACCTGGACAACTAAAGGTAAGCCCTGCCGGTGATAAATTATTCATTGTTGATACACCTGCTCATGAAGTGCTGGTGATCAATATCAGCGGTCAAATTACGGGCAGATTGAAGCTTGAGAAATCTGGCGAACGAATGTTAGGGGCGCCTCTGGCTGTTGATTTCATGCAGGATGGAAAAATAGTACTTCTTGATGGCCTCTCCCGACGTGTTGAATTCTTTGCTTCAGATTATACCTATCTGAATGGATTCGGAGGATATGACAGAGTCCCAGGGAGTTTTTCTAATCCTCGCGGACTCACCATTTCATCAGATGGATACATTTTTATTTCAGATGCTGCCTTTGGGAATATCCAAATATTTGATCCCAAGGGAGCACTACTCTACTTTTTTGGTTCTATTGGAAAGGAAGCGGGGGAGTTTCTCTTACCAGCTAGCATAGAGTTTGATGATCACGACAATCTCTATGTAATGGACCAGTACAATAATCGTGTTCAGGTTTTTCACTACTTTGCACAAGAGGGGTGATAGTGATTAAACAATTATTAATGGTCATTATGGCTGCTGCAGCAACAGTAGCCGCTCCCGTCGGTCAAGTTGGCTTCATTGAAAGTAAAGTCAGCTACGAACTAGATACGCTAAGTAATTCAGGTGGCAAATTCATACATCAAGAACGATTATCCTATGGGCTTGGGGGGGATAATGACTTTATGGACTTGAATTACCGGTTCACACTTGGGGGGGTTTTAAGAGGAAATTCAGCATATCCTCTGAATCAAATTACTCCTGAATATGGTGTCCGCACTAATCTGAAACCAATGTCATCGATGAACCTGTCACTTTTCTCTTATTCCAGGTTACGCAATCCCATGCAGATCGTATCTGATTCACTTGAGTTTAAGGAGTTTGTGCATGGACTTAAACTTCAGACCAGACTATCGAGCAGGACGAATTTTTCCATTGCCACTGGTTTGAAAACTCAACAGATAAACCACCGTGATAGTTCAGTGACCACTCAGCAATTTGTTTCTCTGAATCTCGAACAGCGAATGCTGGGGATGCAATTCAGGTTGAATGGTGAGACTGATGTGTGGAGCAAAGATTCTCTGGATGCCCAGAAGAGTAATGCGGCTTCCATCCAATGGTATGGTAGTCCCATGAGGAATTTACGCTGGACCGCCACAAACTCCTTCTTTCAAACCGAAGATTATGACTTTTGGCGGGTCGCACATCGAATGAATTATGACTTATCCCAGCGGCAACAAATTTGGGCAAGGTTTAACCAGGGTGATTTTGCTTATGGATCGCAGACTCTACTTCGACAGAGCTTTGATCTTCGATACCGCTTCCAGTGGAGACCAGCTTTTGGCCTGGATCTTATGGTAAAGGGGAATCGGGTGAGTGTTCCGGACTCCATTGACATTTTTCATTGGAGAAGCTACGGATTGAGCACGCATTGGAGTGCAGGTAAAAAAGGTTTTGCCAGAGGCAATATAGATGCTGGGTTCAAAGAGTCATACCTATATGGACAAGGATTAGACTTTCAGGTAAATGCTACTGAATCAGGGAAGCTCCTGAGCACAAGAACCATAGATGTCAGCTATCGGGATGATGTTAATACTGAATTATTTGTACGAATGGACGAATCTGATGATCCACGTTATGATATTCAGCATAAGCTGAAAATGACTGCAGAATATAGACCCGGTAGTAGCCTTCGTTTCGGTAATAACCTTAAGTTCCACAACCATTTCGGATCTGATCTTGACTTTTCACCAGATACATTAAGAAATGCCATAATTGATGAAATATACTTTAAGCGGTTTCAGCAAACTTCTCAGTTCTCAATATTCTATAGAACGATCTATACATTGCATGACCCGGACAATGATTTACAATTCAATTTGAATACTAGAATATTTAAACAGATATCAGAAACCCTGAGCTGCAGTTTTATGAGTATGTATCGATTTAAATCGACCATTTACACTGATTATCTCTGGTTGAGTACCACCTTGAAATATCGAACGACTCGTTCAAGTTATGCAATTGAATTTCAAAGTGCGGGTCATCCAGACGTGGTTACCCAACAAGATTCACGCATTTGGCTAAGATTTGTGAGGCAGATATGATATTCAAAAAAGTCATTGGGTTGCTTATCCTGAGCTCATTACTCCTAGCTCAGATCTCTGATGAACTGCAGGATAAGAGTAAAATTGCGTTCACCCCTCACAATTTATTGGGCACTCGAGGCATCTCCCTAACTGATAGTACAGTCCAGGATTTCACCTTATGTAGACTATGCCATACACCTTCAAAAATGTCGCCTGTGGAGGCACTTTGGTATCGGAAAGAAGCGGTCCGAGACTTTCACGTCGAGAAGAATGTGGAAACACAAGCTGATGAAATCCTCCCCTCAGATGTAATTAGCCGGAGTTGTCTGGGCTGTCACGATGGCAGTATTGCAGACGGGTTTCCTCAACATGAGATGCCGCAGCATCCAGAGGTCTCTCTACTGGGTGGCAAAGGAGAAGTCACTCCGAATCTCAATCTACACTTATTTCGTTTTCAGAACGACAATGTAGAAACTCATCTACCTGAGAGTACAAGTGCAATTTATGTTGATGAAACAGGAGATGTAAGCTGTGTTAGCTGTCATGATCCTCACAATAATGAACTGGGTAGTTTTCTCAAAGTATCAGCTGATAAATCCCAAATCTGTTATGAATGTCATGAGATGAGCAACTGGGAAATGTCCTCCCATGGAAACTCTGCTGACCCAAGATTTGCTGAATTAAATGATATGGCCTGTTCTCATTGTCATGATATTCACGCCGTACCCGCAAGACATCAATTATTGAAAGCTGATGAAAATACCTTATGTTTTAGTTGTCATGATGGAATGAAGAACAGCAAGACAGAAATTGCCGCCGATGCGGATTTAAAGGCAGTTTTTGAAAAGACCTTCATTCATCCCATTCAATGGAGCTCAGGGAAACCAGAAATTACCAGTGAATTTGGTGACTGGAGTAATGGAATTGCAAATGCTCGTTCCATTGGCTGTAGCGATTGTCACAACCCTCATGCTGCATCTGAACATGTAAATGAACCCTTTCTTGATGGCTCGCAGCTCTACGTCGCTGGCGTAGATGCCAGAGGGTTTTCAAAAGCTGTTGCCGACTATGAGTATGAAACCTGTTACAAATGTCACGGTATGAATCAGAACACTCCCATGGGCGGTGACGTGGGTAGATTATTTGCTCGGAGCAACGCCAGTTATCACCCGGTTGAAGGAATGGGAAATAATCCATTTGTCCCCAGTCTGAAACCGGAGTGGAGTGAACAATCTATGATCAGATGCAGTGACTGTCATGGAAACGATGATCCTATGGGAGCGCAAGGCCCTCATGGATCCAGTATCCCGCATATTCTAAAAGCCTCTTATGCCGAGTATCCCTTTGCCTCACTGGAAGAGAATCAGCTGTGTTTCCGTTGCCACGAGGAACAAAGGGTGGTTCAAAGCAACGGGTTTAAATATCACCAGCTACACATTTCTGATGCAGGTTATGCTTGTTCGGCTTGTCATGATCCACATGGCAGTGTTGAGTATCCTGGTCTTATGAATTTAAATCAGGGTTTTATTCAACCGTTGAATGGTGTTTTGGAGGTAGTCCAAACTGAGCCCGGTCATGGCTATTGCACCATGAAATGTCACGATAAGGCACATCCAAGCCAGACTTATTAACTTATTACGCTTAAACTGCGGATAACGCCCCAATAGTCTTTGCGAGAAGGTTACGACGAAGCAATCTCGAACCTGAGATCGCCGCGGTCGCTTGGCTCCCTCGTGAAGACGAATAAAAATCATTTGTTTAGTCATCAGACTGAGCCTGTTGGGTTGTAGCCTGTGCGGAGATGGGCTTAGGGGCCGCCAGCGGTTTTGGTATGCTTTCAATAGCCCCGGGTTTTAACCCGGGGTAAAAGAACATTTATTTTTGAGTTTTATGAGTATGAGCATTTCTTAAGGCATGCTTAAACTCATAAAACCAGACTGTTAGGGTTGCATTGAGTCATCCTAGAGTACTTCAGCATTGCTCAATACAGGCTTCGTGAAGGATCTCCAGTTGGCTACGGCTTGTTGCTCTCAAAGTGAGATTCTTCAGTCATTACACTCCTTCAGGAAGACTTGTCAGAAGTGAATCTTGATTTTTCGATTTAATACCTATAAAATAATACATGCTTAATAGCAAATAGTGTTTCATAGCATAGACAGAAGAGGTATATTCACTCTAATTTGACACATGACTTTACGGGGGTAGTGTGAGACATCAACATAAGACAGGTGGCCAAGGAGACAGAGGCTATTGTATCTGCCCCAAGTGTGAAACGAAACAAATTCATACCGCTGGTCAACCCTGTCAATCAACTAAATGCCCACAGTGTAACAGTAAAATGTTACGAGAAGGCTCAGAGCATCACCAGCAATGGCTGGAGAGGAGAAAATAAACATGAAAATAGGTATAGCATCAGATGATCAACAAAACATTAGTCAACATTTTGGCCGCACTTTGGGATTTGTTATAGCTGAAATCCAGGATGGTAAGGTTGTATCAAAGGATTACAGGCAAAATACATTTTCAATGCACATGCAGGCAGGCGGACATGAGCATGGTGAGCACAATCATTCACATTCAAGTATATTGGAGGCACTCTCCGATTGTGAAGCCGTATTGGCCAGAGGAATGGGGCGGCGCATCTATGATGACCTACGATCAGCTGATATTCAATCATTCATAACTGATCAGACGACAGTTGACAGTGCTCTCAGCGCTTATATCAATGGTACGCTAGTAGATAACCCCGACAAAGGCTGCGTTCATTAATATAATTCTGATATAGACGAACGTTGAAAAATAGACTGGGTGACCTAAGTAGAGTCAGTCGCGAACAGCTCGCTGGAAAACTCTGAATTTACCAGAACTTTTGATTCAAGAATTTCGATAAGCGGGATTACTTGATTTCCATCCTCTGAAAAAGATTGCGCCTGGCTATTCAATTTAAACAAATAATCAGGCGCAATCTATAGGTGCCTTGCCAGGCTACAACTACAATCAATTCTGAGGATTAATGTCCGAATCTGGTTCGGTTCCACTATGCTCGTGCTCGAACATTTGTTTCGGCATTTTACCAGTTAACCAACTCGTATTCATGGGACCAACACTTGGACGGAAAACAGTATTGTACAAATGCCAGATCAGAATGGCCAGGGTTGCTAGCCAAGCTTCCAGATAGTGGATCACCAAGGAAATATCCAGCAGGTCTTTCGAGAACAATTGTATAAAATAATTGTCGAACCATAGAACCAGCCCTGTTGCTATCATCACCATGTTACCCCAGACTCCCGCCCAGTATTCCAGCTTTTCGGCATAAGCAAATCTACCAAATCTTGGTTCATGCTTACGAAAGTCAAAGAAGTACAGCATCATTTCCCAAAATTCCTGAATATCTCTTATGCCAGGTATCATGTCCTTCACAAACTGCTTTCCACGTTTTGTGAAGAGGAAGAATAAATGCCAGAGTGATGCGATGATCATAATGACGGCAGCATAGCGGTGGAGGACGCCTCGAAATTCAAAGCCCCCTTCCCAGCCAAAAAAGAGTTGCCCTATCCAGGAATCACCAAAGCGTAAAGAGAAGCCTGAAATTACCAGGATGAAAAATGACAACAAGAGAGCAGTATGTTGGGCGACTTCAATTCCCCGCATACGTCGGATTGAAGGTTCTTTCATCTGGAGACGAACTTGCTTTAAATAATCCAATAAGGTATGCAGAAACATGCCAGCAATTACGACGATGATTATCCAGATGTAGATAAGTTCAATCCAGACGGCTATCGGAGAGCGAGGATCTTCGGGTCCAGTCCCGTGGATAGATATAGCCGCCAGCTCATCACTCATACCGGGGTGACATTCGCCACACGTCACTGCTAGATTCATAGGGTGGATCGTAGATGTGGAATCAGAGCTCGGGAGAATTCTGTGAGCTCCATGGCAGGACTCACAGTTAGCTACATGTAAATCCCCAGATGAACTCTTCAAGCCATGGTAACTGTCAATATAATTACTGACCTCACCTCTTTTGGAACCCAGGCGTTCATTTAAAATAGTTGATGTATGACAAGGTTCACAAGTTGCTGCGGCAACACGGTGTTTTGATACAGGAGAGAGTGGGTCATCTGGTGAGATAATTCCATGTTCACCATGGCAGTCAGTACAAACAGGACTATTTGCCACACCACGAGCTGCTAATTTTCCATGAACACCTTCCTTGTAATCTTTGGCTTCTTCTTCGTGGCACTTACCACAGGTCTCGGGAATGTTCAGGTGATAAATAGAGGAGTTAGGATTGGTTGGCGGATAGATCTCGTGTGAAGATCCACTTGTCGAATGGCAATCATCACAGGATGCAGCCTTCACATTACCATCACCGGTAGCTTTTCCATGGACGCTACTGTTGTAGACCTCAACCGGATGGTCAACCAAGATATCATATCGCTTAATCAGGTCAATATTCTCATGACATTCACCGCAAGTATTGGCAAGATTTGCAACATTTACTTTGGAGTTGATCAAATTGCTTGGTAAGACATTGTGGCTACCATGACAGTCTGCACATGAAGGGATATCCTTGCATTCATCTCTTACTGAACGCCCATGTGATTGGTATTCCTCAGATACGTCTTCATGACAGCCACGACAGCCTTCACAGCCAGCTTCAAATGTTTCAGCTTCTTCGCTATGTGGGTCAGTATCGTGATATATATGACAGTCCAGACATTCAATTCCTTCGTGGATAGAGGCATCCAGGTCATTTTGAATGACAGTTTCCATTTCGCTTTCTTCATGACAGTCGACGCATTGATCACTGTCAAGTTCATCCACATCATCTAAAGCATATGTCGTTACAGGAATCAGTAGAACAAATAGAGTAAGAAAAATAGCAAAAGTGGTTTTTACAGAATGTCTCATGGTACTGGCTGCCTTTGTAATATATTTTACTTCAGTTTGATTAAATCGCCTGGAATCTCTGTGGGAAATGAGAGGTCCTCATCGTGGCATTCAACACAGGATGGTGCTACATCATAGCGATTGTCGATATGACATTCATAGCAATCAATTTCTATATGATCATCATTCAGCTGGAGCCCAGTCTTAGAATGATCAAATTCATCTAATTCAAAATTGACGTGACAAGTGGTACAGTTTGGATCCACTTTGGCAATGGGCTCACTGCCGGTATGGCAATTTTCACATGCAATCGTGGTATGATGTTTATTTAACGACCAGCCTGTATTGTCATGGTTGAATCCCTGAGAAGGGGAGTCTGTGTGACATCGAGTACAAGTGTTTTCATCCTCGGTGTCATGACAGTTACTACAGGGGTTATGATGAATGTCTAAAGTATAAATGTGTTCAGTTGGCTGAGGCGAGTAGTCATGACAAGTCACACAGGAGGCCTGCCGATGACAGTGCTCGCAATCGTATCTGTAAAGATCAACATGTTCCTCATGATGAAAAACGACCGGTTTCTGTTTACTCTCAGGTGACACAAAATGAAACAAAGTAGGAACGATGATTTCTTTGTGCTTATGGACGAGTACATCTGTTGCATCAAGGGACCGCCGAGGACTAAAACTAAATTTTCTTTTAACATGACATGTTTCACAAACGTCATCGCCGGTCCAGTCCTGGTGGCAATTCAGACAGTTTCGATGGTAGGCGCCATTGAGGGTGGGCATGGCAAGAGAGGCCTCACTCTCCTCAGATAAGTGGCACTCCCCACAAGCTTGATAAACACTATCGGGTGCATGATGATGACAGGTAGCACAACCCACACCCATGGTCGTCATATCCGCGTGCAGCTTATGTTCAAAATGGACCGGATGGAAGATGTTCGAAAGTATGCCAATTTCTATTTTAGCAGGTGGTTCACCCGAACTGTCCGATTCCTGAGCAAAAGATACACTAAGGCCAGCAAGGCAAAGTGCCAGGATGATAGTGTTTTTCATGCTGTTTTACTTATTTAGCAGGTACTGGGTGCTGAATCTCGCCGACCCGATCCTCATATTTAAACTCTTTGTAGGTAGGTGAATCAGAGTTATGACAAACTGTACAGGTCTCAGCTGTGATAATCGTTAAACCATGATCTTCTGCTTTAAATTCTTTCTTACGAATCCCAAGCATTGTCTTTTTGGATTTATAGAGACTACCGGCACCGTGGCATGATTCGCAACCAACACGGGCTAGATCGGTGTTTTTCTTAACTGCTTTTTTATCCAAGGGATCAACCTCAAGTTGGTAACCGCTGGTAGTTCCCCAGCCAGAGACATGGCATATCAGGCATTCAGGGGCTTTCTCAGGAGAGGTTTTGAGTCCCATTTTAGTGGCAATTGCCTTTGACTTTTCATTTTTTAGTGTCTCAAAAGATTTTGCATGTGGACCTTCGGACCATATTCCATACTGGCTTCCAGCTTCGGGTTTTTTATGGCAGATCTTACATTTATTTGAACCTACATAATCTGCGGATTTATCCCCAGCATAGGTAAAAACAAAAATTAGTGACAGTAGTAGTGCAACAAAGTTTTTCATCTGATTCCCCTCTCAATTTTAAACTTGTCTTATGATGTTAATGTTCAACTCAGAATTAGTTGTCACATAACACGAGGTATAAAGACAAAATATATGCCAAAAAGCATATTTATAAATACTGATTTTATCAAGAGCTGCGTAATGGAACAATTATTAGCCCAATAAGCCATTTTTTAACAGGAGATATAGATTTGACTCGCCTTACCAGTAAGAGCTGGGACAATTATTCCCAACAATGAGAAATAGGGGGGGGTGGGACTGGCTCCATTTCTGGAGTCGGAAACAATAGACATCATGGGTAGCAGTATCGATTCTGATTATTCCTATTCCAGACCAGAATCGGGGGGTTAGAATTTTCTTGCAAAAGGAGAGAATATTAGTCATCTTTACCCAGAAACAGTTTAGTAATGAATGAAGGTAATAAAATATGATACAAATAAGTGAAGTTGCTGCCGAGAAAATTAAGGTTCTAATCTCTGAGCAGTCATTAGCCGTAGAGGGCGGATTGCGAATCTATGCAAATTCCGGTTGTTGTTCAAATGATTCCTTTGGAATGAGTTTGGAGAAGAAGCAACATCCTGAGGATAATGTCTTTATGTCCCAGGGTGTAAAAGTCCTGGTTGATCCTACTAGTTTCGCTCAATTAGATGGAGCTAGTGTTGAGTATTACAAAGATGAAAACAAAGAGGGCTTCACAATTGCGAAGCCTAATAACCACACTCAGTGTGGTTGTAGTGGCGAAGGCCAAGGACACGGTCATGGTCATAACCATAGCCATGGTGGCTGTGGTTGTAGCTAACACTACACCTCTCCTCGTAAAAGACCTCGGCTCATCACCGGGGTTTTTTTATGTTCAATTAGCCAAATATACTATCAAAATTGAACATTTGAACTGCTCGTTCTGTGTTTTAACTAGCCAATAAGTGTCTCAGCTAAGACATTATGGCGCTTTACTCAATATTTTCTTTCGTTAGACCTATTGTTTTCTTTGTTAGAGCGATATATATGCTTATTATATGGCAATGACACATGATATGTACGATATAGACAGATATCCTTGGTTGGGAACCGTTCGAAAGAATCCTATCACTAATCTGATGCGAGCGGCCCCACTGCCAATCCGATATGAACTCTTGCGCGATGTTCTTGAGGACCAGGAGTCAGAAATATTCCAGGCACTTCAAAAGAACCTGAGGAAACACCAGCCACGGCGGAAACTGCTGAACGAACAGACGGATCAGGGATTGTGGCCTATTGAGGGAAAATTCAAGGGTCTAGGGAGCACACAAATAGAAGCACTCCAGTTTATTAAACAACTGGAGGTCATCAATGATCTGTTAAATATGATGGTAACCCACAGACAGGAAAAGGCGATCCTGGGGATGCGTGAGGTCATTAGATATCTCGCTGAAAAAACGACAACTCTCAGAATGCATCATCTAAGTCAAGCTATCTATTTGACCATTGTGTTCAATTTAGATACTAACCCCATTATCAAACAGTTAGTCAGGGATATCCTGCAGCAACAAAAACCAGATGGTGGTTGGTCAAGTTTACCAGAGGATAAAGACTCTTGTATTTGGAGTACACTCTACTTTTTATGGACCATGGGTCATTCAGAACAATTCAAGAACAACAGAACCTTAAAAAAAGGGTTTAAGTACGTCGAAGCCAATTTACTTACTGGCGACCACAGTCATCTACTCACTGGAATGCAACCCTGGGACACGCTGATCTCTGGGACAGGTGGTTTAAGCATTCTGGGTGGTGGAACCTTAAGATATCTAGAAACGGCTCAACTATTTGCCGGAGATACACGAAATCGAAAAGCAGAAAAGATGGTTGACTGGTTAGTTGAGAATCAATTAAAAACCGGCCTTTGGCCTAGCATCATTGGTCGCGATAAACAAGGGGACTATGGTGTAACCCTTAGGGTAATGAAAGTGTTGAAACACTTCCAGGGTCGACGCTTAAAAGAAACATTAGACTACGAATTAGAAGATTAGAACTAGATAAAGAACTAAGCTCGGAGATATAAAATGTCAGATATAATCACTTCAACTGCTTTACCAGTGATGCCACTGCGGAATACAGTGCTCTTTCCCCAACAAGTAATTCCATTATATATAGGTAGAGAGCGATCCTTGAAACTGCTTCGGGAACTACCCGCAGGAAAAAAGACCATTGTTGTTGTTGCACAGCGTGAAGGATCGGTAGAACACCCAGAAGTTGACGACCTGTTTACTGTTGGAACTACTGCTTCGGTGATGAAGATATTGGATATGCCAGATGGCAGTCAGAGCGCTATTGTTCAAGGTGGCGAACGAGTACTCATTAAGGGATATTCACAAACTGATCCATATTTCAAGGCAACTATTGAGGGTATCGAGGAGATCTATGATGCAGACCTGGAAACAGATGCCATGTCAGCAAATATCCGAACTCTCTTCCGTGAACTCTCCAAAGTAGCTGAATATATTACCCAGGAGCATATCTCCTTGCTTTCCAATATTCAGCATCCTGCCAGGCTGGTAGATAGAGCGATTTCAATGATGCAACTTTCCAACGCAGAGAAGCAAGATATCCTCGAGGAAATGGATGTTAATGAAAGGCTCAAGAAAGCAACCGTATTCATTAATCGTGAGATCCAGCGGCAAGAAGTTGGTGAAAAGATTCAGACTGAAGTTCAAGAAGAAATCTCAAAAAGTCAGCGAGAATATTTCCTTCGTGAGCAAATGAAGGCCATTAAAAAAGAACTAGGTGAGGATGACCAAACCTTGGAGATCAAGGAATTGGAAGAAAAAATTCTTGAAGCAGAGATGCCTGAAGAAGCACTAAAGGTTGCTAACAAGGAGATTGACCGTCTTCAGCGAATTCCTCCATCATCTCCCGAGTACACCGTTTCCCGCACCTATTTGGATTGGTTGGTTGAACTCCCTTGGAGTAATGAAACTGATGATAGAGTTGATATTCAGGAGGCTTTGAACATCCTGGATCGAGATCACTATGGCTTGAAACGAGTAAAAAATAGAGTTTTGGAATTTCTCGCCGTGAGAAAATTGAAGATGGAACAAAGTCCGGATGCCCGTATCAAGGGACCTATTTTATGTTTCCAGGGACCTCCAGGTACAGGAAAAACATCTCTCGGTAAATCCATCGCCGATGCCCTGGGTCGTGAATTTGTCCGTATTTCTCTGGGTGGCGTACGTGATGAAGCTGAAATCAGAGGACACCGTCGAACTTATATTGGTGCATTACCAGGCCGCATTATTCAGGGTTTGAAGAAAGCCAAGACCAGAAACCCGGTTTTCATGCTGGATGAGGTCGATAAATTAGGGACTGACTTCCGTGGTGATCCAAGTTCTGCCCTTCTGGAAGTACTTGATCCCGAACAGAATCATTCCTTTAGTGATCATTATTTAGAGGTCACATTCGACCTTTCAAAAGTCATGTTTATCGCCACAGCTAACTGGCTGGATCCGATTCCAGGTCCACTCCGTGACCGCATGGAAATAATTGACTTCCCCGGCTATATCGAGGAAGAAAAGATTCATATTGCTAAATCATATCTGATTCCAAAGCAGGTTAGTGAACATGCACTTGAAGAAGAACAGATCACCTTTATGGATACAGCCATTGGTGAGATCATCGGCCGTTATACCTATGAAGCAGGTGTACGTAATCTGGAACGCCAAATTGCCAACGTGTGTCGCAAAGTTGCCAGAGAGCGAGCTGAGGGGAATGAAAAACCGCGACGCATCACCAAGAGCAGTATTGGTAAACTGTTAGGGCCACCCAAACGACATAGTGAGATTGCAGAACGTATGTCAAATTATGGTATCGTGATTGGCCTAGCCTACACAGCGGTGGGTGGTGATATTCTCTTTATCGAGGCCATGAAAATGGAAGGAAAGGGAGGTCTTAAGCTGACAGGTAAGCTTGGAGATGTAATGAAAGAATCAGCTCAGGCTGTCTACTCATACATCCGGGCCAATGCAGAGCGTTTTGACATTGATCCAGAGTTCTATAAGAAGTTTGATATCCATGTTCATATTCCAGCAGGTGCTGTACCGAAAGATGGTCCATCAGCTGGTATCACCTTGTTTACCGCCATGATCTCATTGCTTACAGAACGTCTCGTAAAAAGTAATCTGGGTATGACTGGTGAGATCACCTTACGTGGTGCTGTTCTGCCAATCGGTGGTATTCGTGAAAAAGTTATGGCTGCCAATCGTGCCGGACTAACCACAGTTATTTTGCCCAAGAAAAATGAGCCGGATTTGGTAGATCTTCCAGACAGGGTAAAGAAAGAAATGACATTCGAATATGTCGATGAGATCTGTGATGTGATTGAGCTTGCTCTGGAACCTGTAAAGGGTAAAGAGAAAAAAGCTAGTTAGGAAAGTTGTTCCTCAAGTAAGCATAGCTTACTGTGGGGAGTTAAGAGTCAGACAATACTAGTGACAAAAATGGAGACTCTATGGAAACAATCATCACATATTTAAAAACGCAGATCAAGCGACCCTGGACTATTCAATTGATTGGTGCCGGATTGGCAATGTTGGTAGTTGCTGCAATCGTTGGTGTCTCAGATAATCCACCAGGACTCATTATAGCCTTTATTGCAATGATCCTGCTTGGGTTTTCCCTGGTTCATCATTGGCGTGAACCCAGGCTCTTTGGGACGCTTCTAGCAGTCTCTGCCATCAGTTTTCCTGTTCTTGTATTGCTGCATAATGTTTTTGACGGTATTAACCAACAGATAGGTAGTATCATCGTAGTGAATCAATTGTTAGAGGGTTTCGCTGTGATCAGCTTTCTAGCTGCCATATTTTTGGCACCTGCTGGAATTGCGATTGGGATATTTGCTGGTCTTTTTTACTTGATTAAATCCAAGTTCTAGCAAAGATATCCATAGCCCAGTCATTCATGGCTAGGGCAGAAGACTGTATTCTCGGCGCTTAATTACCCTCCTTTGAAAGGGAGGGGAGATTCTCGACTTGTCGAGGATCAGGGAGGTAGAAGCTTAGCACCAGAATGAGTTAGTACTTAGAAACTCAACCCCTCTGCCACTTCGTGGCATCTCCCCTTCCAGGGGAGGAATTGTCTGACTTCGCAAAGAGCCCCAGGTTTGCCAGAGAGATCTATTAAAATATCCGGAGCTAATAATTAGACCAAAAAAAAGTCCCGAGCCGAAGCCCGGGACTTTTTCATTACTATCTGAATGGATGCTTAGAAATTAAGTTTCAATCCGGCATTCATCCATCTTGGTGTACCAAGGAATACCTCTGCATTATGAGCAAGGTGTTCTTTGTCGCCATAACTGTTATATGGGCTGTTATCAAGTGCATCTTGTACGTAAGTAGCATCAAGAGCATTGAAAATATGCACAAATAGCTGAGCATTGATACCGGCGATCTTTGGCAGATCGTAGGAAGCATGAATGTCCAGTTTTGCATAGTCCGGAGCAATCCAAACCTGTTCTCTATCAGCGTTTGTATCATCTCCATCATACTCACGACTATCAGGACTCCAGTCAGCATAGTTATTTGCATACATGCTGTAGAGTGCTTGTATTCTCAGGCCGTGGATGGGTTTGAGAGTTGCACCAAGGACATAGGCTGTCTGGGGCATATCACCAACTTTAAGACCATCAAGTGCGTATGAGTATTCGGTACTGATTTGACCAACGACAACACCTGTGGAATCAAATTCATCTTCCACGTAGTTACCGTCAGCGTCTCCAGTAAACTGCCAGTTACCAAAACTTAAAGATGCATCGATCCGGAGCATATCCATTGGCTGGACAGAAGCTTCGACCTCAAGACCCTTATGGTTCTGGTTTACACCAGTAAGGAAAATAACATCAGTATCACCACTGGAACCTTGACCTGATTGTACTGCTTTAGTCAAGTTACGATCTTTCCAGTCAGTGTTATAAACATTGGCGCTAACTGCAAACATTTCAGCTTTGTAGTTTACACCAGCTTCAGAACTGATGAATTTCTCATTGGCAGGATCAGATGCGACTGTACCATCAAGATAGATGACATTATCCATGATTGGTGCTTTCTCGACATAGCCAAAGTTACCAAACACGTTAAAGTTATCAGCAAGATGGAACATTCCGCCACCCTTGGTCTGCATGGTCGTAATAGCATCAGCTTCAATCAACTCATCAGCAACAGTGAAGTGATCCTGATAAGTATATTTGATTGATGAAACTCCACCCATTCCGTAAAGAGCAATAGCTCCAGCACTATAGTTACCCTGTAAGAATCCACCAATCCAATCAACTGTAGTTTCATTGTGATAAGCGATAATATCACCTAGACCAACTTCTTTTCCACTGGCAAAGTTATCATCAGCGAAATCAACATAGTGTGTACCACCGAGTAGATCACGGACTTCCCTGGCATGCTCAATACCGGCTGAACGCCAGTCAATACCCGCCTGGAGTTTGAGGGCATCACTCATATCAAAGTTCAATTTGGAAATTAAACCAATGGTGCTTTGACGATTGATACTATTTCTCAGGATTGCATTGGAGACACCAAGATCTTTATCAGCATCTTTTCTTGTTTTGTCACTACGATTGATAGCAATTGTACCATCATAATCAACTACACGTGAAGGACCACTGTAATCCCAGAGGATATCGCCATATGTACCTGTTCCGCCACCAGAGCCACCTGACCAATACAGAATGGATGATAATCTCATTTTTTCTGAGAGGTTCAGGTAATGGTTAAGATTAACCAATGGCTTGTGAAAATAGTTTTCACGTTCATTTAGGAAGTCAGGATCATGTCGTTCTTGAAGACCGCCACCAAAAAGACCGCCTTCACCATACATGTACCAGTACTGTTCACCATCATAGTCTGAAGAAACACCACTCACGTTCTCATTATAGAGTTGTCCATCTTCATGCTCTGTAAACTTATCAATGGCTCCCTCATCAAAACCATCAACGGTCTTGGCATAAGCACTATCATAAGCGGCAATATTTTGTTTATACAAACTCTGGCCATGACGCTGGGGAGCACCAATAGCATACAATTCAAAGCGATTATCAGAATTGATTGCATAAGCTGCACCAAAATAATAAGCCCAGGAATCTGTCCACGCTCTATCAACGATTCCTTCACCAGTCTTGCGTACAAGAGTAGCACTAAAGGCAACTTTGTCAGCGAGTAAACCAGTATTGTAATTGGCTGTACTTTTCATGAAAGCACCAGAGCCTAGCTCTTGTTTGAAGCTTCCGCCAGCCTGAAGGGCAGTTGGATCAGTGATGATATTCATGGTTCCACCGATAGAGGGTGTTGCCAAATTAACAGCACTTAGACCACGCTGCATCTGGATAGAGGATGTTGCATCTCCAACACCATCCCAGTTAGACCAATAGACCCAACCGTTTTCCATATCATTCTGAGGAACACCATTGATCATCACAGCAACATTGCGCTGATTAAATCCACGGACATTTATACGGGCATCACCAGCACCACCACCCTGATTGGTAGCATATACTGAAGGTGTAGTATTTAGAACTAATGGAATATCCTGTGAACCCAGACGTACTTCCATTTCTTCCTTCGAAACATTTGAGTAAGCAACTGGTGTATTTACATCAGCACGAGAAGCTAACACTTCCAACGCACTCATTTCCAGAGCTTGGCTAGTAAGTGCGAAGCTCAACGAAGTAACAACACCGTTGGCAACTTGTGCACTCATAGCAACAGTTTCGTAACCAATTACAGAAGCGGTTACTTCATAATTTCCTGCTGGAATGCCTTCAATAGTGTAGGCACCAGATAAATCTGAAGCACCACCATAGGCCTGACCAACAACAATCACATTTGCTCCAGGTAGAGCATCACCCGTACTACCGTCAGTAACTGTACCGGAAAGTGTACCCTGTGCCAGGGCCAATGCCGGAACCATTACAACGACGAGCAATACAGTAAATAAGTAGCGTTTACTCATTTTCTTGTTTTCCTTTCTTTTATTGGATATACAATACTTTGCAATGCTGTGACAGACATCACATCAAGAATGAACCCTTCTGGAGATTGCTCCGAGGTAGGCGTCATAGATTTCCTAATTTATTCCATCCATTGCGGCTCAAGATAGACTCCCGATTTTCTAGTGTCAACTACCAATTTGTAAGAAAATTTTTATACTCCAATAGAATGGTCAGTATGCACAACTAATGGGGTTTGTCCGATATCTCGATACAACATCTTGTATATAGGTGGTTTAGCACGCAAGCTGAAATTCCAAGCCTATATTATTGTTTGCGGAAGGCTTAGCAGTGGATTTACATAGGAGACTAGAATCAAGGTCTCAGCAGCTGAACTATATGTGCGAATTATCACTTTATCCTGGCTTATCCGATTCAATATATCATTTGCATTCTAAAGACAATAAGCACTACTTAAACCTGTGATGAACTATAATGAAGTGGATACGATAAATGAATAAAACAACAAGTGAACTCTTATTACCAGCTGGTAATTTTGAAAAATTAAAATACGCCTTCGCCTATGGGGCCGATGCAGTCTATGCCGGTGTCCCTAGATTTTCTTTAAGAACACGTGAGAATGATTTTCGCAAAGAATCTCTCCTGGATGGCATTGCATACACCCATGATCTAGGTAAAAAGATCTACCTCACTATGAATATTTTGGCTCACAATACCAAGATCAAAGGCTTTATGGATGAGACGGAGCGTATGCTCCAGTATGGTCCTGATGCCATGATCATGGCTGATCCAGGTCTCATTGGGCTGGCACGCAAAGAATTCCCAGAACTGGAGATCCATCTATCAACTCAGGCGAATTGCACCAACTGGGCCAGCGCAGCCTTTTGGCGTGATCAAGGGGTTTCCAGAATAATTCTATCAAGGGAACTCAGTCTAAAAGAAATTGCGGAAATCCATAAAAAGGTTCCAGATGTAGAGCTGGAAGCCTTCGTTCATGGAGCTATCTGTATCGCCTACTCAGGTCGCTGTCTTATAACAAATTACATGAACAACATGGATGCGAACCAGGGAACCTGTACAAATTCTTGCCGCTGGGGCTATAACTTCGGGCAAAAAGAACCGAGTTTACTACAGTTGGAAGGGCAAGACACGTATCAGCGTCCTGAACAATATCAGTCCCCTGGAGAAGGATTTTTTCTGGAGGAGCCAAAGCGACCCGGACAACATTTCAATATGTTGGAAGACGAGCATGGCACCTATATGATGAATGCTAAGGACTTATGCTCCATTGAACTACTTGAGCAAATGAGGGATGCCGGTATTGTTAGCTATAAGATTGAAGGTCGAACCAAGTCTGTTTATTACGCAGCCATGACTGCCCATTCCTATCGGAAAGCCATTGATGATATGATGGGTGAGAAGCCCTTTGATTCAAAAAACCTGGAAGACCTGATTGGCATTGCCCATCGTCGCTATATTTCGGGGTTCTACACTAAAAATCCTGAGGAATATGGTCAGAACTATGATGACCCATCATCACAGGATTTTACGCATCAGAATGCAGGTATGGTTAAACAATGGGATGTAGATTCGCAACTTCTTGAGTTTGAGATAAAGAATCAAATCAGGGTGGGAGACTCAGTAGAGATAATATCACCTGCTAAAACAGACACTATCAAAATTGAATCTCTGCTAAACGCTAAGAAGCGACCCGTAGAAGCCCTTCATGGTGGCACCGGACTAGGTTATCTGCCTTTTGATCATGATCCAGGTGAGTTTTCGGTGATCAGGAAGATACTTCCAGATTAGTTAGTCGATATAGACATCCAGAATACTTCGGTAGAGAAAACTCAAGAATCCGCGACTGCGGTAATCTCAGTAGCCCCGCCCTTTAGGGCGGAGGATAATTGCAGCCTTGGGTGTCTTGTTTTGTAAGATAGGGGCATGTCTTAAGAAATGCCCCTATCTCACAAAACGTTTAAATGAGTATCCCCTTACCCCGGGTTAAAACCCGGGGCTATTGAGATTCTTCACGGAGCCTGTACTGAGGGAAGTCGAAGTAATCAGAAAGACGCGGCGATCTCGAATCCTAGGCTTGGACAGTTCAGAGATTGCCACGGTCGAATAAATCCTCCCCCGCAAAGACCCTAAAAAAACTGCGATCTCTGCGCCTCTGCGAGAGGAAAAATAGAGTCCTCGATAATACGAACTGTAAATATGATCCAATTTTTGTTTGGATTGTATCCCTTTACAAATTAATCTCACGCCGCCTTATGGGTTTGACAACTGATAAATCTACCCCTGAAAAACGCCTTCCAATACGGGAGGTTAACCCCGTTGAATTACTTGGCGCCAACGACACCAATTTAAAATTAATTGAGAATCATCTTGAGGTTTCACTTTACGTGAGAGGAGATGAACTTATCGTTCGCGGCGATGAGTCAAAACTTCAATTGGTTGAGAATATTATTGTCGAAATGATCACAGTGCTTAATCGGAAGAAATTTATCGATAAGGATGATGTTTTGACCATTATTCGCCTTAGCCAGACGGGTCAAAGTTCACTGGGTGAAACCGGACTGGATAGCGTTGTACTTTTTACGCGATCAGAGGTAATAAAACCAAGAACCCCTGGGCAAGAACGATATTTTTCAGCGGCAGTTGAAAATGATATGGTCTTTGGCCTGGGTCCGGCTGGAACAGGTAAAACCTATATGGCTGTGGCCTTCGCAATATCAGCCTTGAAAAACCGAGAAGTAAAAAAGATAATTCTTACTCGCCCTGCTGTTGAAGCAGGAGAGCGATTAGGCTTTCTCCCAGGAGACCTACGTGAGAAAGTTGACCCATATCTAGCACCATTGTATGATGCTTTGTATGATATGATGCCCCACGATAAAGTAAATCTTCTCATGGATCAGAAAACCATAGAGATCATTCCTCTGGCATATATGAGAGGAAGAACCTTGGATAACGCCTTTATCATTCTGGATGAAGCGCAGAATACGACACCCATGCAGATGAAGATGTTTCTCACCAGAATGGGTGTTAACTCAAAGATCATCATTACAGGTGATCCTACACAGATAGATCTTCCCAATCATACTGAATCAGGTCTATTGCAAGCAGTTAAGATTCTTACTGGAGTTGAAGGACTGGCTTTTGTCAATTTTGACGAAGGCGATATTGTTCGACATAAACTGGTTAAGAATGTCTTAAAGGCTTATGATCAGGCTAACAACAACAAATCCAAGACCTAGTATAGATTGGAACGATTTTTGACGTCCTATATACGTGATGTCAAAAGTCTTACAAAAAACTGTATTAAAGCATTTCAAGTTCGCTGATTCCAGTCAATTAATGGCAACTTGAGGCACGACATAAGGATATATCATGAGCAGATTGAGAGCCCTTAGACAAGTTGTCATTATCGATGCAAAACGAACACCCATTGGAGCATTTCAAGGTGGATTGTCACCTATAACGGCACCAAAGCTCGGAGCTGCCGCTATTAGTGCAGTGCTGGAAAGTGCAAATGTTTTAGCTGAAGATGTTGATGAAGTAATCATGGGAAACGTGATCACTGCAAATGAAGGTCAAGCTCCCGCAAGGCAAGCTGCTCTTTATGCCGGCATGCCAGATTCAACTGAGTGTTTAACTATTAATAAAGTATGTGGTTCAGGACTGAAATCAGTCATGTTGGCTGCTCAAGCCATTCAAGTTGGGGATGCAAATGTTGTTGTCGCCGGCGGGATGGAGAGTATGTCAAATGTACCCTACTATCTACCTGGTGCTCGTGATGGTCAGCGTCTGGGGCATGGTCAGATGGTGGATGGTATTCTCCGCGATGGCTTGCTTAACGCCTACGATGACGTTCATATGGGTTTGAGTGGTGAGAAGTGTGCTAAGGAGTACAACTATACTCGAGAGGCTCAGGACGCTTTTGCCAAGGAAAGTTATGAACGTGCGCTGAAGGCTCAAAAAGAAGGCGCCTTTAAGAACGAGATCGTCGGTGTGGAAATCCCACAGCGCAAAGGTGATCCAATTATTGTGGATACTGATGAGGAGCCAGGTCGTGGTAATTTTGACAAGATGCCAAAATTAAGGCCTGCGTTTGATAAAGAAGGTACGATTACCGCCGCAAATGCATCAAAAATTAATGATGGAGCAGCAGCCCTTGTCCTCATGCGTGAGGGAGAAGCTGAACGAAGAGGTCTGAAGCCCATGGCTCGAGTGGTTGCTCAAGCATCTGCAGCACAGGCACCTGAGTGGTTTACAACTGCCCCGGTCAAGGCGATTAACAATGTCCTTAAAAAGGCAGGTATGACTCTTGGTGAAATTGATCTATTTGAGATCAACGAGGCTTTCTCAGTAGTTACCATGGTGGCCATGGATGAACTCAATATTCCACATACCAAAGTCAATGTAAATGGTGGCGCAGTTTCCCTGGGGCATCCAATCGGTGCATCTGGAGCGCGTATCCTGACAACTTTACTCCATGCCATGGAAGCCAGAGAAGCTCATTTTGGGCTGGCCACTTTATGTATTGGAGGCGGTGAGGCTTCTGCAATGATTGTGGAACGCATTGAGGGGGAATAGATATGACGATTAAAACAGTGGGTGTGATTGGTTCGGGTACCATGGGAAATGGAATCGCCCATGTATTCGCGCAAACCGGGTATCAAGTCATGCTACTTGATATTGATCAAAAATATTTGGACAAAGGATTGGCCACCATTGGAAAAAATCTGGATCGTCAGGTCGCTAAGGGGAAGATCACAGAAGAGGTAAAGATCGCAACATTGGGTCGGCTCACTCCAACTACAAATTTAAATGACCTGGCTGAATGTGATTTTGTTGTCGAAGCAGCAACTGAGAATAAGGATATCAAATTCCAACTCTTTAAAGACCTGGATGCCATTGTTAAGCCCGAGGTCATTCTTAGTACAAATACATCTTCTATTTCAATCACGGAAGTGGCCGCTCAAACGAATCGACCTGATAAGGTGATCGGGATGCATTTTATGAATCCTGTGCCGGTCATGAAATTGGTGGAGATCATCAAGGGACACGCTTGTAGTGATGAAACGGTAGTGACTACCATTGAATTGACTAAAGCATTGTCAAAAGTACCGGTCGAAGCGAATGATTATCCCGGCTTCGTTGCCAACAGGATCATTATGCCCATGATCAATGAGGCAATTTTCGCATTAATGGAAGGCGTAGCAAGCAAAGAAGCCATTGATGAGATCATGCATCTTGGGTTAGCGCATCCCATGGGACCACTCACGCTAGCAGATCTGATTGGTTTGGATGTCTGCCTATCAATCCTCGAAGTACTCCACAATGGATTGGGTGATCCCAAATATAGACCCTGCCCCTTGCTGAAGAAAATGGTAGCTGCTGGCGATTTGGGACGCAAGACAGGTAAAGGTTTTTATGATTACCTGTAGAGACGCAATGCATTGCATCTCTATCACGTGATATCTAGAAAAAATATTTAAGTAGAGGCTGTATATGAATTTTGAATTAACTGAAGAACAAAAGATGGTGCGCGAAACTATTCGCGATTTTGCAGAAGCTGAGATTAAACCTGGAGTCATGGAGCGTGATAAGAACGCAGAATATCCTACTGAAGTTATAAAAAAACTGGCTGAGCTAGGCTTTATGGGCATGCAAGTACCAGAGGCTTATGGTGGTACTGAAATGGATGCACTCAGTTATGCCATTACTTTGGAAGAAGTGGCTCGCGTGGATGCCTCCACTTGTGTTATTATGTCAGTTAACAATTCATTGTTTTCTAATCCTATCCTCAAGTTTGGGTCAGAATATCTAAAGCAGAAATATTTACCACTGACATCTAGTGGAGAGAAATTAGGTGCTTATTCCTTGAGTGAGCCACAATCTGGTTCTGATGCAAAAGCAATGCTCACAACAGCCACTAAAGATGGTGATTCCTATATCCTCAATGGTGTAAAGAACTGGGTAACTAACGGAATTAGTTCTGATTTTGTGATTGTCTTTGCGAAGACTGACAGAGATGCAGGACATAAGGGCATATCGGCCTTTATAGTGGAAAAAGGACTCGAAGGATTTACTACTGGGAAAAAAGAGGACAAACTGGGTATCAGGGGTTCTGATACTTGCGAACTCATATTTGACAATTGTAGAATTCCTGCTGAAAATCTCATCGGTGAGGAAGGACAGGGCTTCAAGATTGCCCTGGCAACCCTGGATGTAGGTCGGATCGGTATTGCATCACAGGCATTGGGTATTGCACAAGGCGCACTGGAACGATCAATTCAATATGCCAAGGAGCGTGAGCAATTCGGGAAACCGATCGGCATGTTTCAGGGAATTGGTTTCAAATTGGCAGATATGGCCACCAGGATTGATGCGAGTCGTCTCTTGGTTTATCGAGCTGCCTGGTTGAAAGACAAAGGATTAGAAATTGGTGAAAAGGCATCCATGGCCAAAGTTTTTGCTGGTGATACGGCCATGTATGTTACAACAGAGGCCGTTCAAATTCATGGGGGATATGGATATATTCGTGAATTTGAAGTTGAGCGAATGATGCGAGATGCGAAGATTACCCAAATCTATGAAGGTACAAATGAAATTCAGCGATTGGTGATTAGCAGACATCTACTGGCCTAATAAAAAATTTGAAGAATTATAAAGGAGAATTGAGTCATGGGATTTTTTGATGCACCGGAACTAAACAATCACGAGCAGGTCGTATTTGGGTACGATGAAGAAACGGGATTAAAGGCGATTATCGCGATCCATAATACAAGCTTGGGACCTGCCTTAGGAGGGTGTCGTGTCTGGAATTACGACAATGAAGATGCAGCCCTAAGGGATGTTTTAAGACTTTCAGAAGGTATGACCTATAAATCAGCATTAGCTGGATTAAATCTCGGTGGAGGAAAATCAGTAATCATAGGTCGAGTTCAGGAAATTGGTAATGAGGCTGCTTTCCGTGCTTTTGGACGTTTAGTGGACAGCGTTGGGGGCCGTTACGTTGCCGCTGAGGATGTCAATACCACACCTCGAATGATGGAATGGGTTAGTGAAGAGACGAATCATGTTGCTGGACTGAGTCCAGAGCTTGGGGGATCGGGAGATCCATCCCCGTTCACGGCCTACGGTACCTATGTTGGAATTAAATCTGCTGCCAATAGAATCTGGGGATCGGATAGCTTGGAAGGCAAGGTAGTCGCTGTTCAGGGTCTGGGACATGTGGGTATGTATTTGGTTAAACATCTATCAGATGCTGGAGCAAAAGTACTCGTCACCGATATCAAGGATGATAAAGTGCAGGAAATGTTAAAGATTAAAAATGTGTCCTATGTGGCTCCTGATGATATTTATGACGCAGAGATGGATATTTTCGCACCCTGTGCGCTTGGTTCAGTTGTAAATGATGAAACCATCGATAGGTTAAAATGTCAGATTGTTGCAGGTGCAGCCAACAATATTCTATCAGATTATGATAAGCATGGAAAAATGCTTCTGGAGAAGGGCATTCTATATGCACCAGATTATGCCATTAATGCTGGTGGGGTTATCAATGTTTATGGCGAGTTTGAGGGTTATAATGAAAGACGCTCATATAGTCGTGTGAATCATATCTATGATATCCTCCAGGACATTTTCAAGCGTTCCGAAGATGAGCAGATTCCAACCATGGATGCGGCAGATATCCTGGCAGAGGAACGGATTAGACAAATTGGTCGATTAAAGCAGATGCGTCGTTCCGGTAAACGACTTTTCTCAAAGATCTAAGACTGGAAAGGACCAGAACTAAATAAATGCAAGAAAGACGTCGAGCCCGGGAATTCGTAGTACAGGTCTCCTATGCTCATGAGATTCAACAGGATAATTTGGATCAAACTTTCGACCTGTTAGCGGATAATAGCGAATTATCAGAGGACCTTCTGAAGTTTGCACGAAATTTAGTTCATGGTATCATTGCTCATCGCAAGGAATTTGATGAACTCATCGCCAGTAAATCGCGAAACTGGGATCTGACTCGGATCGCGCTCATTGATCGTTTGATCTTACGAATGGCTTTGACTGAGTTCTTCTATTTCAAGGATATCCCACCTAAGGTCTCCATCTCAGAAGCAATTGAGATTGCCAAGGTCTTTAGCACCGAAGAGAGTAGCAGTTTTGTAAATGGGATTTTGGATGCCATTCTCAATGATGCTCTGGCTGAGGGTAAAATTTCCATGATCTAGTTGAGATCAAATGTTAGTAAACTTGAAGCGTGTCATCCCAGGATATTTTTTGGGCTGACACGCTTTTTTATTTGAATTTGCTAAGGAGGCCCCGGCCCATATGCGCTATGTGGACCGGGGATGGGTCTTCCTTAATCAGGAATCTATTTAAAAACATATGGCTTGACCATGGGCGCAGGTATAGGGGATTAGTATTGACAGAGCTAGAATTGCTAGCATAGACAGAAATCTCCCAACCTTATTCATCTTTTCTTCTTGAGTCAAAGCCATACGGATGCCTATTTCAGATACAACATCTTGATAGTTTGTGAAAATAATCCCGCTTCCAATCGAGCAAAATAAACACCCGTTGGAACCCCCAAGCCCTGAGATTCAGTGCCATTCCAACGGATGTTGTAAGTCCCCGCTTCCTGTTCTTCATCACGTAAGTGATTAATAGGTCGTCCACTTACATCAAAAATAGTAACTCGTACATTCGAATATTCAGTAAGGCTATATCTGACATTAGTGCTCGGATTAAAAGGATTGGGATAATTACCATATAGCTCAAAATTGCTTGGTGTAGAGGGCAAGTCTGCAACCCCTACAACCGCAACAGTATCCCAGGTAGCAGTAATAGTGTATGCAATCCCATTTAAAACTTCAGTCTGACCCCAATAGATAACACCTGCTGAACTTATAGTGGTGGCACACTCGACACCAATATACCAGGTACCGGTTTCTGTTAATGAGATTGCCATGGTATGATCAGAGCCTTCATCGATACTCGTGATTAGACTCTCATTTTCGAATGCAAAATCACCTGGATTGGCATAGAGCTTAAAATCATAGCCGTCCTCACCATCCAGCTCAATGCTTAAACTTTTTGCTTCTGTGGGAACTGTGAGTGTGAAGTGGTGATATTGTTTATCTCCAATACGGGTATATTCTGGGAGGCTATCTTCAGCAAAAAGATCCATAGTTCTGGTTTCACCATTCGTCAGATCTGCCTTTACGATTGGTGAACCAATACCATCAAGAGCATAGAGGAGCATAGCCTGAGCTAGATCAAATACCTCACCAGTTTGTTCGAATTCGGGATGTGAGCCAATAACCACAATGCGACCTGTTTGATCATCAGGCTTGTAAGCCCAAGTACTAGCCTTACCATGCATTGACGCCCTCTCAGGGATATTATATCGCAGTAATATTTCAGTTCGTTTTTTGGGAAAATCAATTTCTTCATTTGCCCAACACCCACCATTGTGTCGAACACCTTCGATAAAATTGTCATTGCCAAAATCGAAGTAATTCAAAAGGGGAGAATTAACAGGAATATCCTGACCGGTATAGGATCCTATGAGGCCAGTGCTACCTGTACGCCCTGGCCAAATACCGTAATAAGCTTCGTTAATCCCAGTCGAATCCCAGTGGATACTCGAAATATACGCTCCGGCACATGAGCCCATAAATGAGCCTCCATTGTGGTAAAAGGAGCGAACCCGATCTCTGCCAATTTCACCAAGCGAGTAACCATGGCTAGCAGAGCTTCCGCCATTTGTGTATATCATTCGAAATCGTGGCTCTCCATCAGGATAGAGGAGGTGACCGTTACTGTCGTTATCATTAGCAATCATAGCTGCGGATTGCGTCCCCTCAGCATCAGTGCTTAGATATTCTATCCCCAAACTCAGATCTTCTGCAGCTGGGAAATCAATCATCCCGGTGAGATGGACACCCCCATCTACAAAGACATCTTTGTAATACCCAGGAGATTGGGCAAGAGATTGCTGATAAAGTAGTGAGACTGCTACCAGAGCTAATGTGATCTTCTTATTAGTCACTCTAGCCCCCCCCAATTATCGGATGAGTAACATCGTTCGGGTCTGGATTTCATCACTGGCAGTTAGCCGGTAAATGTAGATTCCACTCTCAACCTGCAGACCTTTATAGTCCGACCCATCCCACACTTGTTTGTGCACCCCAATTGGTTCAATATTATCCACCAGTGTTGTTACATGCTTCCCACGAATGGTGAAAATATCTAATCGAACAGGCGATGGGTTCTTTAAAGAATAGGTGATCTGAGTTGAGGGGTTGAAAGGGTTTGGATAATTCTGGTGCAGCACGATCTCATATGGACGTGGATCAGTCAATTTAATACCTGACGATTCATGAGTTGATTCACATGCACCCATGTCAGGTGCTGTTCCTGCGTACTCATCAGGGCTTAGTTCTATTAGAACCTCAGGACCGACCACATATGAGCCTATTCCTGCATCAATACAGGGGGAACCAGGACTGAGAGTGAAATCCCTCAAGTCCACATTGGTAAATTCCGGATCGATATCAATATTGTCTTCCCATAGGGTCAACTCGCCTGAGGCAAGTGAGAGTCCTAGCTCTCCTCCCTCTATATCAGAGTAAGCTATTCCAATAACGCCAGGCTGATATACGCTAGAAACAAATGATGTGATCTGATTAGGTGCATTTCCCCTGCAGATTGAATTTATCAAGTAAATTGAATTATTACCAAGCGTCCAGATACCGCCACCACTGATTCTACTCGTATTTCCATAGATAGTAAGAGCATTCAGGACTGCCATGCTTTTATCATAAAACCATAGACCCCCGGCATAATCATCAGCATAATTGTCATAGACCGAGATGTTATTAATTTTGGGTGTGCTATTATGGAAACCCGCACCACCGCCACCACTACTGGCATAGTTATCATGGATTTTCATATTTTTCAGTATTGGAGCTGCAAAATAAGAATACAAACCACCACCATGGTAAGATTCATTATGGGAGATGATAACATTTTCAATGATAGGTTCCGACCCTAGGGAAACCCCAATTCCACCACCACTGGCTTCAAAACCGAGTGCCTTATTATTCGTCACAATAAGATTGCTTAGCCTGGGGCTTGAATCGTATCGCAAGCATATCCCGCCACCAAATTTTTTGTCAGGGTCGTTCAGACTTGGCGATCCACTACCATGCTGAATGGTAAAACCATCCAAAACAGCTGCATTACTTTCCCCGCTTACTATGAGGACGACGGCACCATTTGAAGAACCATCAATAATGGTGTGCTCTGGACCGGCAACAGAAGTTAGAACAATGTCCTTACCGTTGTAATTCAAATTCTCATAATAGGTGCCACTTGCAACCAGAACTGTGTCGCCAGTAACTGCCCCATTAATACCAGCTTGAATAGTTGTAGAATCTCCAGGTACATTAATAACTGCCGCCAGACTCATGCTAATACAGGCCAACAGAACTGCTGTAGTAATAAATGATTTCATTTCCCCTCCCAATTATTGGTTTCAATGTTGGGTGAAAGCTAAGCTGAAATGCGGACAAAATATCTTTACAAAATCTTTACAAGTGGAAGTAAAGTGACCAAAACACCTTTACTTTATCTATACAAGCTAGAAATTCAGGAAGAAAGCGGGCTTTTTCATGCCACTAGGTCAGGGGCGACAATCTCCTAGTTTCAAGCTTAGAACTGTGACATAAAAGTGGAAAGATTTTCATCACCGGACAGATCTATTTTCTTACGAATCCGATGTCGATAAATATCAATAGATGTTGGTTGGACATTCATAACCTTTGCAATGTCTTTAGAGATCATCTTCAATCTCAAGAGAGCGCATACTTTTAGTTCACTTTCTGAAAGCGTAGGGTATGCTTCCCTTAGCTCTGAATAGAATCCGGTATGAACTTCGGTGAACCATAGCTCAAAATCTTCCCAGCCTTGTTTTACGGAACTTCGATCTTTCAGGAAGCGAAGTAGCTTTTGCAGTTTGGGTTTAGCTTGGTCAGGCTTTAGGTCGCATACCTCTTCCATCTCCTCTTGCAGATTATCCATGATCTGCTGCTTATCGTTGAGATGTAAAGTCTGGGTGAGTAATTCGCGCTTCAAATGATCCATTTTTAGCTCAAGTTTTTCTGACTCTATCCGCTGGCGTTCCTCAATTTCACCTTTTAACTGGCTAGTCCTTTCTCTGACGAGTGCCTCCAGCTTCATTTGTTGAGATTTTAATTTCGCAGTACGTAACTGAATGTATAGGAGTATGCATCCCAGCAAACTGACGGTTAGGAGTAATTTAAACCACACGGTTTTCCAAAAGGGGGGTGATATACTAACTTTTATTGATGACCCCTCCATATTCCATACACCATCATTGTTGCTGCCGCGAACCCGAAAAATATATTCGCCCGCAGGTAAATTCATGTATTGAGCATAATTTTCAGTACCAGAATGAATCCAATTTTCATCGTATCCCTCAAGCTTATGGGCATACTGATTTCTATAGCTGGCTGAGAAATCTAGAGCCGCAAAGTTGAAATGAAGGACTCTATCCTTATAGCTCAGGCGCAGTTCATCGGTCTGCGAAATTGAGTTTTCAAGGATGGTCCGGCCACCTACAGGTTCACCTATTTTGACATTTTGGTAATTAATACTGAGACCTGTCAATACGATGGGTGGGACATGCGGATTATCCCTAATGCTGTCTGGATGGAATCGGTTGTACCCATCGATTCCTCCAAAATACATGAATCCATCGGATGCATTCAGACTAGAGCTGCGGTAAAACTCCTCTAGAACACCATCGCTCCTCGTATAGAGACGAACTAGCCCACTGTCAGGGTGGACTTTCATAATTCCATTACTTGTGCTAAGCCATAAATACTGCTGATCATCTTGAAGAATGCTATATACTGTCAATGCCTGTGTCTTTGTACCTAGCTTTAATTGAGTGATCTCATTTCTTTGGGGATTGATACGATTCAAGCCCGCACCTCGAGTTCCCACCCACAGATTATTATCAGGATCTTCATAAAGACAAAGGACGTTATTACCGCTAAGACCCATCTCGCCTTTCTGCTTGACCCCTATGTGAGTGAAACTATTATCCCTGTTGTCCATGCGACTCAATCCATAGCCTCCAGTACCAATCCAGATATAGCCCATATGATCCTCGAGTAGAGCGTAGATCTGATTAGATCCAATACTGCTTGAGTCTTCTGGGATGTGCTTGAAGTGTGTAAAGCTTGAGGTCTCCTTGTTGAAGCGATCCAGACCCTGTGTCTCTGTACCAATCCAGATTGTACCCTCACTGTCTTTGAGGAGTGCATATACTGTATGATCGCTAAAGCTAGTGGGGACAATATCCTCATTTGCATACAGAGTGAGTTTTCCAGTCTTGGGGTTTAGGTGGAAAAACCCACAACGAAAGGTACCAAGCCAGATCGAACTTTCACTAATTGGAAGAATCTTTGAGATGTAATTCCAACTCCAGTCCACTTCGGAATCATCAGAGGTAAAACTACTATAATCTCTCGTGATTGGATCTAGAACACTGGTACCACCCCCAATAGTTCCAAACCAGATCTGGCCATTTTCACCCTCTGCAATTGAGAAGATACCATCTGACAAAAGGGAAGTAGTGCTGCCAGGGTTAGCCTTTATGTGCTCAAATCGGATGAGCCCGGGAGAATATTTACTAACCCCTCCAGCATGCGTACCTATCCAGACATTTCCCTGGGGATCCAAATAGCTCGCTTGAATGATATCATCTTGAAGCGCATCTATCTTGTTGCGATTGGCCCGGAAGATATGAAAAATTTCCGCGTCTGGATTATATCGAGTTACCGCCTGAACGCTCCCAATCCATAGGTTCCCAACTTTATCCAGTGTTAAGTTATCGATTGCTGCGATCATTCCCTCGGTCTTGGATTGCTCCCAATTTAAAGCACGATCCAATCCGGTTTCAGGATCAAATTTCAAGAGTGTCCATCCAAACACTCCCACCCAGAGACAGTTTCTACTAGTATCGGCTTGTAAACAACTGACATATGTGGAACTATTTTTTACTGTTTCCTTGATAATTTCCACTTTGAAATCAGTTGTAGAAAAACGTAGAAGACTCGAATTTTCTGTTCCCACCCACATCGTTCCCACTGGAAATTCGGCCAGAGCCATAATATGACGGGTTGTCTCAGAAATAGATGCATCTTTAAATAGTTGAATTTTGTTAAATGAGTTGCTTGCAGGATCATATTTACATAATCCATTTTTAGTACCAATCCATAGCACACCGTTTGAGTCTAGAAAGAGAGTTTCGATATAGTTGCTAGGCAGTGATGTTGAGTCTGATGGATCGTGTTGAAAGCGTATGAAGTTTTCTTCAGATTTATTGTATTTGGCTAACCCAGCATCCATGGTCCCAACCCAGAGTGAGCCCTCTTGATCTTCACAAAGTGAGCTAATTCTGTAACTGGGAATACTCCCTTGATCATCTAAATCAGGTAGGAAAATTTTGAATGTCTTCCCATCGTATCGATTCAGCCCAATTCGAGTTCCAAACCACATGAATCCATCTTGGTCTTGAAGAATCGTATACACCGAATTCTGTGAGAGACCGTCTTGACTTGTTAAATTCTCAAATTTTACGGGTAGATCTGTCGCGTTTAACGGAAATGAAAGCCAGGGAATGATAAGGAATGAAAATAGTATATACAGGGATGCTGCACACAAAGTCTTAAACAACTTTGATATTTTTATGTGTTCAAACATTTCCCCGATAGATTGCATGAACTATTTCCCACAAATATTGCTGTAAATAATAGCTTTAAGCTAATTTAATCCAGCAAAAGGACAACTGAAAACGAAGCAGATGAATTGCTGGACAAACAATAAAGAGCTACTAATGAGGCAGGTAGAAATTATTTTAAGCCCATGATTAGTAAATTTATTACCAAAATATTTGGGACCAGTTCAGATCGCGAAACAAAGCAGCTTGAACCTTTCGTCCAACAGATCAATGAAAAATATGAATCCCTTGCTGAAGCGACTCAAGAGACCTTGATCGCCCAAACTGAAGCCTGGAAATCAAGGATCAGTAGTGAGACTACGAGCTTGCAGGAAAAGTTGGAAGCAGAAGGTAAGGACCACAAAGAGATCAGCGGAGCTGTCTATGAGTTCGAGCAAGAAATCCTAGCCGAGATCCTGCCTGAAGCCTTCGCGGTGGTGAAGCGAGGCGCAACACTCCTTATGGGCCAAGCCATTAAGGTGACTGGACAGGAGATGACCTGGGATATGATCCCATACGATGTTCAACTTATGGGGGCAGTTGTACTTCACCAGGGAAAAATCTCTGAGATGAAGACAGGTGAAGGTAAAACCCTAGTTGCCACCATGCCCATCTATCTAAACGCATTGGTGGGAAAGGGTGTTCACATTATCACCGTCAACACCTATCTGGCTGAACGCGATTCTCAATGGATGGGTGCCTTACTTAAATTTGTAGGTCTTACGGTAGGTGTCATTCTTAATGAAATGGATCCTTCAACCCGTAAGGGGATGTATGCCTGTGATGTAACATATGGGATTAATAGTGAATTTGGCTTTGACTATCTCCGTGACAACATGTCCATTAATAAGCAGGACCAGGTTCAACGTGGACACTACTATTCCATCGTTGATGAGGTTGATAGTGTTCTCATTGATGAGGCCCGAACGCCACTGATTATTTCCGGTACAGTGGACTCTCCCATTGCTCAACGTTACACAGATTTAAGACCACTTGTTGATAGTCTTATGCATAAACAGTCTCAATTGGTAAACACCTTCGTTAGCGATGCTGAGAAGCTGCTGGAGGATCCAGAAAAAGAATACGATGCCGGTGAATTGATTCTGAAAGCGCACCGTGGAAGTCCAAAACATCGCCGTCTGCAAAAACTCTATCAGGAACAAGGTATTCAGAAGTTGAGACAAAGAGTCGAGAATGACTATCTTCGTGACAAACGCATGCACGAGTTGGATGAACAGCTATATTTTGTTATCGAAGAGAAACAAAATAGTGTTGATCTTGCTGATAAAGGTAGAGAAGCACTTTCTCCCAATGACCCTGATCGATTTGTTATTCCAGACCTGCCAACTTTATTGACTGAACTGGATTTGGATACGGATCTCTCTATTGAGGATAAAAATGAGCAGAAAGAAAAGCTTTACGCCCTCCACGGAGAACGGTCAGATACGATCCATAATTTGAGCCAACTACTTAAGGCATATTCACTTTTTGAAAAAGACGTGGATTATGTTGTCCAAGAAGGCAAGGTTATGATTGTGGATGAGTTTACCGGTCGAATCATGCATGGTCGTCGCTATAGTGATGGTCTTCACCAAGCTTTGGAAGCCAAAGAGAAAGTCCAGATCGAGAAAGAGTCCCAGACTTTAGCTACCATTACCCTTCAGAATTATTTTCGTCTGTATAAAAAATTAGCCGGTATGACTGGTACAGCTGTGACTGAGGCTGAGGAATTTTTCTCAATTTACAAATTGAATGTTGTTGAAGTTCCCACCCATCAACCTATCGTTCGTGCCGATGAGAATGATCAAATCTACAAAACCCGTCGTGAAAAATTTAATGCGGTTATTGAAGAGATTATAGCATCCCATAAAGTAGGCCAGCCAGTACTTGTTGGAACCATTACGGTTGAAATTTCAGAGACCCTTTCTAGAATGCTCAAACGACTGAAAATCCCGCACAATGTACTTAATGCCAAACAGCATGGTCGCGAAGCAGAAATTGTAGCCCGTGCCGGTCAGGCACATGCTGTGACCATTGCTACAAACATGGCTGGTCGAGGAACAGATATCAAGTTGGGACCTGGTGTTAAAGAATTAGGTGGCTTAAAGATCCTTGGTACAGAACGCCATGAATCTCGACGAATTGATCTACAGCTTAGAGGCCGCTCAGGTCGTCAGGGTGATCCTGGGGCATCTAGATTCTACCTGAGTTTAGAAGACGATCTGATGCGTCTCTTTAGCTCAGACCGAGTAGCTGGTGTTATGGATCGTCTTGGACTACAAGAAGGAGAAGTTATTGCCGCTGGAATGGTTACCAAGGCGGTTGAGCGAGCTCAGAAGAAAGTTGAAGCTCGAAATTTTAGTATCAGAAAACATCTCCTTGAATATGACAATGTGATGAACCAGCAACGAGAAGTTATCTATGACCGACGCCAGGCAGCCTTGGATGGCGCAGACCTGAAGGAAGAGTTCAACGAGGTCATTGAAAATTATGTCGATAGTGTTGTTGAAAAATATACTGAGATGGAAATAGATAAAGACCTTTGGGATTGGCCTGGTCTGCAGACTGATCTTAATACCACAGCCATGGTTCAGTTATCGGACACGCTATCTGCAGATCTAGATCCTGATAAACTAGGCAAGATGGTTCAGAAACTATTAATTTCCTCCTATGACGAAAAGGCAGAAATCACAGGTAGCTCTGAAAATTTTAGTCGTTTGCAGCAGTTTGTTTATCTGAGGGTGGTTGACGAGAAATGGCGTGAACATCTCTATGAGATGGACCAAATGAAAGAGGGTATTAACCTTAGAGCTGTGGGTCAGAAAGACCCGCTCATTGAGTACAAAAAAGAGGGCTATCAGCTATTTGTCAAAATGCTGGATCAAGTCGATCGTGAAGTGCTCAAGCTGTTCTTCCATGCCAGGATTGTCGATGAGCGTGAGAATAAGATGAGAGGCGCACGAAATCTTTCATCCCAACATGCTGAATCTTCAAATATGGGTTTTTTGAATGCACTCCCTCAGAATGAAAATTCAGAAGGGGCTTCGCAATCTCAAGGTAGACCGCCCCAAAAACAACAGCCCATCTCAGTTGGAGAGAAGGTAGGACGTAATGATCCATGTCCTTGTGGCAGTGGCAAGAAATTTAAAAAATGCCATGGTTAAATAGGCATTTTCTCCCATAAAATATTTCTGTAGATCCGAAGCCTGAGGCTCTCGAAGGCAGAGGAATTCCTAAGGGATATTTCGAGAACCCTGTGCTGAGCTTGTCGAAGTGCTCAATGTCAATAATCGCATAAATTGTCTGGGCTTTTTGTTGCTTCGGCCTGATCACAATATATCTTCATACGCTTTTTACAAGCCGCGGTGGCGGAATTGGTAGACGCGCTAGATTTAGGATCTAGTAAGCTCAGCTTGTGGAGGTTCGACCCCTCTCCGCGGTACTCGACTTCACTCTGCAAGAGTGAAGTCGACCACGTCATAGCCGAACAACAGAGAGGCGACGACGGGTCTAAATATACATCAACAAATATGCAGAGTTACGTCACAGCAGGCATGAGGTCTAAACATGTACTATGTTTATATTCTTGAATCTATATCATCAGCTGGACATTTCTATACGGGCAGAACAATAAATATCCATCGAAGATTGCAGGAACATAACCGTCATAAACACGAATACACATCCTGATATAAACCGTGGAAATTAAAAACATATATAGCGTTTGGATCGGAAGAACAGGCTGTGAAATTTGAAAAATATCTAAAAACACCTTCGGGTAGAGCTTTCGCTAAGAAAAGACTCTAAATATCCTACTATATCATTATTAGATAGGGATATATATTAATGATATAGATGTTTTCTCAATCAATGGCGCTAAAATCCTACAAATAGTGATGTAAGATGTATAATAACAAGTAGATGGAATGCTTGATATTTAGGTGGCATAATATTGGTCACATTAAACAACATGAATGAGGTAATCTTGAATAATACCGTTTGGCGATTCAGAGAACCGAACAGCGAAATATCTCATTTAAACTGACATTGGACAATTAAATCATGGAGTCAATTATGAGAAAAACCTCGATCATATTAACAATTATCCTTACTGGGCTCATGGCCAGCGCATATGGGCAATCATCAATTAGTAATGATATTCACATAGACAGTGGAGAGAAAGTTGTGAGAAAGGTCTCCTCTGTAAGTGGAGATATCTCCATCGGTAAGAAAGCCAAAGTTGAATCAACGATTACCACGGTAAGTGGTGACGTTGAGATTGGGGCAAAGGCTCGGGTTGAAAATATTAAAGTTGTCAGTGGTGATATCTCAATTGCTAAAGGTGCCAGAGTAGAAACATTGGTTACTGTGAGTGGTGATGTCCACTTATACGGAGAGAATGATGTGAAGGGCTCTCTTGAAACTGTAAGTGGGGATATTAATTGTGAATCAGGTTCATCCATTGACGAGGGACTCACAACAGTAAGTGGTGATATTGAGCTAGATGACACCTTCTTGAAGGGAGATATGGTCACTGTTTCAGGAGATATTTCTCTTTTCAATGGGACAGTTATTAATGGCGATATCATTATCAAACGGAAATTGAGCACCTCTCAATTCAACATGGGAAAATTAAAGGTAATAATTGATCTAAACTCTATTGTGAAGGGCTCAGTGAGAGTAACTGAACCGAATACCAATGTCATCGTTTACTTATCTAATGGTGGTAAGGTTGAGGGCGAGGTTATTAATGCAGAGGTCCGAAAACAATAGGTCTTTCATTCACCTAAGTTTAAAGGAATCTCAACCATGAAATATCTCGGAAATCAACTTACACTACTCTGCATACTACTCCCACTAATGGCCTGGAGCGCGGACCAAGATATTTCAAAGAGACAGAAACGAAGCATCTCAGCTCAGCATCTCAATGGATCCAGCATAGAAATTGACGGTCGTCTGAATGAGGCAATTTGGGATGAAATCCCTCGCCAGGGAGACTTCTTACAGAGAAATCCAGATGACGGATCTAAACCGACACAACGGACTGATTTTGCCGTGGCGTATGATGAATCTTTTCTCTACGTTGGTATTCATGCCCATGATGATGATCCATCCGCAATCACTGGAATTTTAACTCGCCGAGATGAATCTTCACCTTCCGATTGGGTTTATATTTCTATCGACAGCTATCATGATAATCGAACGGCATTTGAGTTTGGTCTAAACGCAGCCGGCGTGAAACAGGATCTCAGGAGATATGACGATACAAATGCTGATTTCGACTGGGAGGCCGTCTGGGAAGGGGCCGTCAGTCAAGATGCATCAGGCTGGATGGCTGAATTCGCTATCCCTTTTAGAGAACTCAGGTTTAATAGTGGAGATGAGCTGATATGGGGACTCAACGTTTATCGTGAATTACCCAGGAATGATAATGAGTTGGCCATTTGGAATCACTGGTCACATGAGGAATCTGGGTTTGTTTCAAATTATGGTGAATTAAATGGGCTGTCTGGAATTCAAACAGCACAACCACTTTACATTTCACCCTATATATCGGGCCAAACCGGAGCAAATGATATCTCATTGGATGACGGCAATACCTATGAGACATTCAGTAATATTGGGGCCGATATTAGAAAAAGTTTTGATCTGGGGCTAACCTTTAGCGGCACGATAAATCCAGATTTTGGTCAAGTAGAGGCTGATCCTGCTGAATTTAATTTGACTGAATTTGAAACGTATTTTAGAGAAAAAAGACCCTTCTTTATGGAAGGCGGAAACATCTTTAATTTCTCGCTGGGATTTGGAGATGGTGACAATTCAGCCAATTCATTATTTTATTCAAGGAGGATAGGTCGAGGACCCCAGGGATACGAGATATATGAACAGGACGATGATGAGTCAGTTGATAAACCTGATAGAACACGAATCGTAGCGGCTGGAAAATTCACAGGAAAACTTGACAACGGATTGTCATTGGGAATCATGTCAGCATCTACTGCTGAAGAAAAAGCAACAGTCAGTTACCTGGATGGAAACCGGAGTGAGAACGTAATTGAACCAGCGACTACTTATTTTCTAACCAGAGTGCAACAAGATTTTCGTGAAGGTTTGACTACTGTAGGTGGGATAGTAACTGCCACAAAACGATCTTTAGATGATACAGGGATGGACTGGCTGAGAGAAAACGCCTATACCACAGGTTTGGATCTAACTCATAATTTTAATGACCGGAAATATTTAATCGAATCATCCCTGGCTTATAGCTATGTGACGGGCAGCAAGGATGCCATCCTGAGCACTCAGTTACATCCATCTAGATATTTCCAACGCACTGACGCCACACACTTGTCTGTGGACTCCAATGCCACATCCTTGTCTGGATATGCCGGAAAGCTCATCGCAGGGAAAACGAGCGGGAAAGTGAATGCTTTCGTTGGTTTGTTAGCAACCAGTCCTGGGTTTGAGATAAATGATTTGGGATTTATGCGTTCTGTTGATAACATCAATCAGTTTGTTTGGGTTGGCTATAGACAATGGGAAGCAAATGAATACTTCCTTAACTACAACATCAATCTCAATCAATGGGCAAACTGGACTTTCGGTGGAGAGCGGAAAAGCCTGGGTGGTAACATTAATGGTAGTGCCACTCTTACAAGCAACTGGCGTATTGGAGGCGGAATAAATAGGAATATCGGTGGAGTCACCACATTCCATCTAAGAGGTGGACCTAGTATCCAGGGACCTGATAATATAAGCACTTGGGGATTTGTAGCGTCTGATTCAAGAAAAAATCTTAGTGCAGCTTTTAGTGCATCATATTTTGAAAATGGTGACAATGTAGAAAGCCTCAACTTATCGCCTTCATTGAGTTGGAGACCAAGAAAGAATATTTCTTTATCCTTGGGACCAAACATGAATTTCATGGATGACACCTGGGCATGGATAACTTCAGCTGCAGATTCGCTTGGTACGACCGAATATATCTTTTCTGCCATGAAACAGGCACAGACCTCACTGACATTCAGAGCTGATGTTACTATAAGTACAACACTTTCATTGCAATACTACACTCAGGCATTTTTAACCAGCGGTGACTTTCATGACTACATCCAGGTAACTGATCACACGGCCAAGGAATTCGACCAGCGTTTTTCACCACTACCAGATGATATTGTTGAATTTGATGAGAATCAGGCTTTTGGGGGCATTGACTTTGACCAGGATGGAAATGTCGACTTCACACCAGTATCATATGTTTACTCAGATTTTAATTATGGGCAACTCACCTCAAATCTCGTCTTAAGATGGGAGTATTCAACAGGTTCAGTCATGTACCTTGTATGGTCAAGAGGGGCTTCTTCATATGAACCAGCATGGAAGTATGATCCGGGTGATGATCTGAAATCTCTGGTGAATCTAGATGCCGACAATATCTTTTTACTCAAGGTAAACAAACTCCTGAACATCTAAACCTATCAATAAATGGGTTTACATAAACAGATAATGGCGGAATGATTTTCATCCGCCATTATATTTTACAGGACCCGTTTATGGATTCTGAACTGGACTGTTCCCAAACTATCCAAGCATAAGAATATAACTACTCTCCGCATTTAACAGTCTTATTCATGTTGATTTTAGTGTTATTATGAATACGACAGTACGACAAATAGTCTTTCACTATTACAAGAAAATAATTAACGTTACAGCTAGATCAGAATGAGAAGAGGGTCTCGCTAATAATATTATGAAATTCATGAAACAATTTTCCTGGCCGGTAGTGATATTCATCGTCATCCTTGTGATGGGATGGTTTGGTCGCCAGTACGTGGTTGAGCAAGACCTGGAAAAACGTTCCGTCGAAACAGCTATCATGGCTGAGCAGGTAGGAATTCGTCTCCATGATTTTATTAAGACCCGACTGACTCGACTAGAAATATTTCGTGAAAGTATGGAGCAAAAGGTCTTTACAGAAGCCGAGTTTCGAGCTAAAGCCTTGTTGATACAGCATGAACTAACAGGTTTCCAGGCAATAAACTGGATTGACAATGATGGCACTATTCAATGGGTAACTCCTTTGAGCCGAAATAGACCAGCTCTAGGTGCAAATTTAAAAGTCCGTGGTTCTAAGGGTGCAACTGAAGCATTTGGACAGGCAGCGCTCTATCGAACTGATGTTGCAACAACATCAATTGAACTTCTTCAGGGTGGTCTTGGATTTGCTTCCTACTATCCAATAATCAGAGGTGATAATATTGCGGGTTTTGTGAATGGTGTATTTAGGGTCGAGGATTTAATCACCCAATGCTTCGGGAATTCAATTGGGAATTTTCATTACAGGGCGATGCTGGCGGGAAAAGCTGTCTTCACCAGCGGTAGTATCGATAGTTTCCATTCTGCGGAAATAATTGACCATTATATCTTTGTGTTGTTGGGACAAACATGGGAATTACAGGTTATTCCAGCTCAAACGCAAACTGATACTGTGAAATTTATGGACATGCTGGCTTTACTGGTCACTTTTGTTATTGCGGCTCTTTTAAGTATGATCACCCTAAACCGTCAACAATCACGACTAGATCTGGCAGAGGCCTATAAGACTATCGAGGACTCTGAATTAAAATTTAGAACAATCTTTGACAGATCACCTGCATGTTTACTTCGATTTAATCAGGGAGGTGTCGTTACCGACTGGAATCGGACTGCGGCCGCAGTATTTAGTCTGGAATTCCCTCCTAGTGGGGTGAAGCATATCACTGACCTTGAAGGTATCAGTCCACTCTTACCCTCAGTTGAAAAAGCATTAAGTGGTGAAAATGCAGACTTCTCAGGATTTATCGAGGTGAAGAATCAGAAGATGGCTGTGGATTCCCGAATTGAAACTCTGCTCTCAGGAACTGATCAAATACAAGGCGGAATTATTTTGCTCAATAATGTAACTGAGCGGAATCAGACCCTTATGGCTCGAGAGGTGATGTACGAGATAGCAAACCACACAAATAGCACAAAGCAGCTCCCTCAGCTTTTTGAATCGATTCATAAGAGTTTAAGTCGTGTATTGGATACTCGAAATTTTTATGTAGCTCTATATGATGATAAAACAGGTGAATTCAGCTATCCCTACTACAAAGATGAATTTGATTCTGCCCCACCGACTCCAATCAAGAATGAAAAGGGTCTTTCAGCATACATGCTAAGCAAGCAGGGGACCCAACTGTTTAGCAAGGAAGAGATCTATGCCCTCAATAGGGAAGGGAAGATTGAGCTTATTGGGACACCTTCTGAGCAGTGGCTGGGAGTTCATCTCAAGGTTGAAGGGAAACCAATTGGCGTCATGGCTGTACAAACGTATTCAACTGATATTATTTTTGGTCAAGCGGATATGGATATGTTCAGTTTTGTTTCTGATCAGATAGCCGTGGCAATTAAGATTAATCTAGAAGATGCAAAACTGCGAAAATCTGAAATGATGCACAGAGAACTCTCGAGTAAGCTTAATGACTCAAATAATACAAAAGCATTACTTATTGATATCATTACCCATGACTTAAAAAATCCTGCCAGCGTTATTGCAGGTGTGGCAGATCTTCTTTCTACAGAGGGAGAACAAAAGGAAGAATTCAAGTTGATTCAGGATAGTTCAGATGCCCTTCTGAAAGTAATTAAAAATACAACATCTCTGGCCAGAGTGACTCTGGGCGAAGAGATAGAGATGGAAGGATTGAACTTAAGTCAATTAGCCGAAGAAGTCGTTCAAGAATTTAAGCCTGGGTTTGATAAACGGAATAAACCTCTGGAAACAGAGATCGAGCATGGAATTATAGTTCAAGCGAATCAGGTGATTGCAGAAATATTCAGAAACTATTTAAGTAATGCATTAAGATATGCACCATCTGGGCGAAAAGTGGTCTGTGGTCTCAATGAGAATGAAAGTAGAATCAAATTCTATGTTCATGATCTAGGTGAATCGATCAGCCGTGATGACCAAAAGACCATTTTCCAACGCCGCGTTCAACTGACCAATCGAAGTCGTCATGGTAGTGGCCTTGGATTAGCTATAGTTAGACGGATTGCAGATGTTCATGGAGCCAAAGTTGGCGTTGAATCAAGTGAGACAAGTGGCAATATCTTTTATTTGGAATTACCCAAAACAATTGAGCCTATAAGTGAATAGACGTACTGAAAAAGATGTAAATGAAAAACAATAAAAGACCCAATAAATTAGTATTGGTCATTGAAGACGATCACGCCTCCCTGCAATATCTTTTATTACTACTGAAAAAGCTCGACTATAGCGCTATTGTGGGTAAAACAGGGGAGGAAGGCCTAGCTCTAATGGAAGACAAAGTGGTTGATGTCATGCTCTTAGACATTGCTCTGGGTCCTGGTATAAGTGGTCTAGAATTAGGAGCTATTTTAAAAAAGAACAAAAGACACGCAGACACTCCTATGATTGCAGTAAGCGCTTTTTTGAAAGAAAAATGTCAGGACTTGAAATCCTCTGGATTTGTTGACTATTTATCAAAACCTTATACCATTACGGATCTACAAACCATCCTTGGTAAACATTTATAGATATTTAATAGTATTGAAAATCAAAAATATTTGACCTAGTAAAACCTGATACAATTTCTATTATAGCACATGAAAATTCGTGAGATACTTGAAGCCTCAAAAACGCCATTTGTAAGTTTTGAGATTATTCCCCCCACACGAGGTCGTAGTGCCAGGGAAGTCTATGAGATTATTGATGAATTGATTGAATTCAGACCTCCTTTCATTGACGTGACCAGCCATGCTGCAGACTCATATTTTGTAAAGCAGGACGATGGTTCATTCGGACGACACATAAAGAGAAAACGTCCAGGTACAATCGGTCTCTGTGCTGCCCTTAAATATCGCTATAAAATTGAGGCTGTTCCGCATATTCTATGTCAGGGTTTCAATCGTCAGGAAACAGAAGACGCTCTAATCGAACTTAATTATCTTGGGATTGACAATGTTCTGGCTATTAGAGGTGATCAAGTCCAGCATGAAAAAGAAGATCAATATGCGCGTGAGGTCAATAAATCTACGCTAGATCTTGTCGGACAGATCACCAGCATGAATGCGGGAAAATATTTAGAAGATATTCTGGATGCTGACAATTCAAACTTTTGCGTTGGTGTGGGTGGGTACCCAGAAAAACACCCCGAATCCCCAAGTAAAGCTGCGGATATACGCTATTTGAAGCAAAAGGTGGACGCCGGTGCAGAGTACATCGTTACCCAGATGTTCTATGACAATCAAGATTACTATGATTTCGTTGCACTTTGCCGAGCGGAAGGGATTGATGTTCCTATTATTCCGGGTCTAAAGCTACTGACCAAGAAGGTGCAGTTAACGTCACTTCCAAAAGCATTCTCAGTCAATATTCCAGATGAGCTAGTAACAGCCTTTGAATCTGCTGGAAGTGCAGAAGAACGAGCCGAGATTGGAATGGATCACACTGCGAGACAATGTGAGGATCTACTTAACAATGGTGTGGACTGTATCCATTTTTACGTAATGAAAGATAGCCAGCGTCTCAAGCAAGTGATACAATCTCTCAAATTGATTTAACTGGATCTACCCCAGCGAATTTCGCCGCTGTGAAATTTATAAGTTTTATCCCCTCTTAATATTTGCGCCTCACCTTTTTTGGTGACCCCCATGAAGAGACCTTCGAAATCCTTGTCATTACTTTGCCAATGAACAATTTCATTGTATTTCCATGCAGCATCGTTCCAAAGTCCAATTAGGTGTTCAGGATGAATCAATAACTCAAATTGTTCAAAGAACTCATATATGAGGCGATTCATGAACTGGTCTCGATCAGGCTCTTTCCAACCCTCCATGAGCAGTGATGTTGAAGTGCCCTGTATATCTTCAGGAAAATCATTCTTTTGATGACTCAAGTTAATGCCCATCCCGATTATGGCTGAGCTTGTTGAGTTCCCTTTCCACTGGAGTTCAGTCAGAATTCCACCACATTTTTGAGAATTGATCATGATATCATTTGGCCACTTGAGTCTGGTGTCAATGCCAGTGAGTGCTTGAATGGTTTGCTTGACAATCAGGCCTGTATAAAGCGACAATAATTGAAGATCCTGCCTGAGGTAATCAGGTTGCCCAATGAAAAGGGTAGCCCAAACTCCCAGACCAGCACTAGACTCCCATTGTCTGCCATGTTGACCCTTACCGGCTGTTTGTTCATCACTCACCAATAGAACGTTCTCACCCGCAAATTCGTGTCGGCGTCTTTGTGCCTCTAGATTAGTCGAGTCTATTGTTTTAAATTCAAGATACCTATTCAGGTGTGGATGAAGGGTCATTGAACGATGGTAATCAGTTGGCCTTGTATTCACCAAAAACTGAACGGAGAATATTAGATATTTCCTCAATTGAAGCATACTCTCGAACTGCGGACAGTATATATGGAAACAGGTTCTCATCCTCAGTTTGGGCAGCCCGCTCCAGCGCACTTAATGTCAGTTCAACCTTACTTTGGTCCCTCTGAGACTTCACCCTGGCAAGTCGCTCTGTTTGCCTGACAGCAGCTTCAAGGCTCAATTCAAGGATGTCTGCCTCAACGGTTTCATCTTCAGTAAACTGATTTACACCAACAATGGTACGTTCCGCATTTTCTATTTCCTGCTGATATTTGTAAGCGCTTTGCCCAATCTCATTTTGAAAATATCCTAACTCGATAGCCTTCACAGCACCCCCAAGTTCATCAACCTTGTTGATATATGCAAAGACCTCTTCTTCAAGCTTATCAGTGAGAGTTTCAATGACCTCAGATCCTGCAAGTGGGTCAACGTGGTCTGTTACTCCACTTTCAAATCCAATAATCTGTTGGGTTCTTAAAGCAAGTCTTACCGATTTTTCCGTTGGTAGTGCCAGAGCTTCGTCGCGTGCATTTGTATGTAGCGATTGAGTTCCACCCAATACAGCGGCTAGTGCTTGAATTGTTACTCTTACCACATTGTTATCAATCTGTTGGGCAGCTAAGGTGGATCCACCAGTTTGAGTATGGAATCGGCACATCATTGCTTTCGGATTGGTAGCGCCAAATCGTTCCTTCATGATCTTGGCCCAGATCCGTCTGGATGCTCGGAATTTTGCCACTTCCTCCAGTAGATCATTATGGGCATTCCAGAAAAATGATAAGCGTGCACCAAATTTGTCAATATCTAAACCTACTGCAAGTGCTGCTTCTACATAGGCAATTCCATTTGCAAAGGTAAAGGCCAATTCCTGGGCCGCAGTAGAACCAGCTTCACGTATATGATATCCTGATATGGAGATGGTATTCCAATTGGGAATATGCTCACTACAGTAAGAAAAAACATCGGTGATCAATCGTAGGGAAGGTGCAGGAGGATAAATGTAGGTGCCTCGAGCGATATATTCTTTTAGAACGTCATTCTGAATAGTTCCTCTGAGCTGGTCGCTGCTAACGCTTTGTTTTTCGGCAACCACCTGATACATCGCCAGAAGGATAGCGGCGGTGGAATTGATGGTCATAGATGTGGAAACTTTATCCAGGGGAATCTCCTGAAAGAGGATCTCCATATCTGCCAGAGTATCAATTGGAACGCCTACCTTGCCGATCTCACCTTCGGCCAATTGATTGTCAGAATCGTACCCAATCTGGGTGGGCAAGTCAAAAGCAACGGACAGACCGGTTTGTCCCTGATCCAATAAATATCTGTATCTGGCATTTGAATCTTCGGCACTTGAAAACCCGGCATATTGACGCATCGTCCACTTACGTGATCGGTACATCTCTTCATAGATCCCACTTGTGAATGGATATTGACCGGCTTTTTCTTGATGGTTTCCCATGATAATTCCTACATCCCTCGCTGAGATTTTATCTGCTGATAAGCTTCATTCACCGATTTAAATTTTTCTTCAGCCATACTCTGGAAATCAGATCCCAAATGATGAACTTTATCTGGATGAAAGCGAGCTGCCATTGAGCGATAGGCCTTTTTTACATCCTGGTCACTGACTGAAGGGTCGATTTCTAATATTTTATAGTATGAGTCTTTATTTTTTCCGGAAATGGCCAAAATAGCTTCAACATCCGCATGTTTTACCTTTAAATGTTGAGCAATTTCACGAATTACATCAATTTCAGCCTGATGTACATGACCATCTGCCTGACTCACGCCAAAAAGAACATGAATCAACTGAAGTTTTTCAGCTGAATTCATCTGACGGTTGATCTGATCAGCCACCTCGTAGACATAATAGTCCTGCTCGAGAAGATTCTTTAACAAGACGAGCATTTCCTGTGCGTTTGTCTGGCCAAAACTCCTGATCAGAAATTGCTTAACATAATCCAGCTCTGACTTAAGTACTTTACCATCAGCTTTCATTACAGAAGCAACTAATACCATGAGGGCTACAGCAAAATCTCCAGGTCTAGTCTGCTGTTTAACCGCATTAAAACCTGCCTGCTTTTGGCCTTGATTGCCATCATACTGTCCACCTAACCACCAACCGATGAGGCCACCAATGGGTCCGGCAAACGCCCACCCAAGACCTGCACCAAACATTCTACCTAACATTTCTACCTGCGCATTTATTTATTATCAACTTCATTTTCTACTTTCTGTATATTCTTTATTATGTGTAAAAGGGAATGAGATTCTTCCAGTCTTCGCTCTTTGAGCTACGACCTGGCAGGCGATTGCCTCCGCCTCCTCAGAAGGACTGGCTCCTGAGTATACCGCTTACCCAATTTCCATGATATTTGTTCCCTTTTCAACAGTCTGGCCTTCTTGCACGCTAATCTTGATAACCTCTCCAGAGATGGGCGATTTGATCTCATTTTCCATCTTCATAGCTTCCATAAGGAAAAGTGGATCACCTTCATTCACTGTATCGCCTATCTGGTAAAAGATTTTTGTAATCAAGCCCGGTATTTGGGTGCTTACTTGTCCGAGTTTTTCATCAGCTTCAGCCTCCCAACCGAGTTCTCTAAGATGCAGGTGAACAGCATCCAGGAGCTCTATGGAAACAGGGGTGCCATTTACATTCGCCCGCTTACTGCTTCTTGAACAAACCCCGACTACAAACGATCGGTTATTGATAAGGACACTGTACATCTCTGGTTGTACAAGAACTGCTTCAAACTCTAGTGTTTTTGCTCCATAGTTGATAAGGAGTTTCTCTTTTTCAGGCTGGATATCAATTTCTAGTGCGCGATTATCGGCGTTAATTTCAAATTTCATTCTTGACCTCTTCGCCGCTGTTCGGTTACCCAGTTTGATCTTTGGGCTTGCGTGCTTTGGCCTTTCTGAGAGTTATGCTTCTGCTGTTCTTTGTGCTGAAATAAGGTGCCACCTGCTACCAGTAATGTTTCATCACTTGCTTGAATAAGATCAGCATGGAGCTCCTCTTTGTGCTTAGAATAAAAATGTGTGTCATAGGTCCCCTGACGAAAAGCAGGATGTTTTATCACTGATCGACAAAACTGGATTGTGGTTTCTATTCCGCCAATATAGAATTCACGCAAAGCCCGTTCACTCCGATTCAATGCAGATGTGCGATCCTTTGCCCAGCAGATTAGTTTCCCCAGCATGGGATCATAATATGGGGTGATTTCTATGCCCTGTCTGATAGCTCCATCAAAGCGGGTGCCGGCACCATCCGGGATCTGGAGCATAGCTATTTTACCCGTGGAAGGAGTGAAATCCTGGGCCGCATCTTCTGCATAAATTCTACACTCAATTGCATGACCGGATATTGTTACATCAGCTTGTGAGAGAGATAGAGGTATTCCTGCAGCTACTCGAATTTGTTCCGCTACCAGGTCAATTCCCGTCACCATTTCTGTAACTGGATGTTCAACCTGTAAGCGAGTATTCATTTCCAGGAAATAAAAGTTCTTATGTTTGTCTACCAAGAATTCCACAGTTCCTGTGCCCACATAGTGACAGCTTCTCGCCGTCTCAACTGCTGCTTGACCCATGGTTTCCCGTAAGTCTTGATCAATAAATGGTGAGGGTGATTCTTCGATGACTTTCTGGTAACGCCTTTGGATGGAGCATTCACGCTCATTTAGATGGATAATATTGCCATGCTGATCAGCCATGATTTGAAATTCGATGTGATGAGGTTCTTCAAGATATTTTTCAATATATACTCGGCCATCCCCAAAAGCTGATTGCGATTCTCGTTGTGCTATGCGTACGGCATCTTGAAATCCATCAGCAGACTCAACGATGCGCATACCTTTTCCACCACCACCACCAGCAGCTTTGATTAAAACAGGGAAGCCAATATCTTTAGCAACAGATAGTGCCAGACTCACATCCTCGATCGGTTCCTCAGTGCCAGGCACCACTGGTACATCAGTCAATAGCATAGATTGTCGTGCCATGGTTTTGTCACCCATGGTCTCAATAGCCTCAGCTGGCGGTCCTATAAAGACGATTCCAGCCTTTGAAACCTGGTCAGCAAACTCTGTGTTCTCAGAGAGAAATCCATACCCCGGGTGAATAGCATCCACTTTAGCGGATATTGCCACATCCAGAATTTTATCATGACGCAGGTAGCTCTCACTGGAAGGTGATGGACCAATAAAATAGGCCTCATCCGCAAATAGAACATGTGGGGCAGTCCGATCAGCCTCTGAATAAACTGCTACTGTCTCAATATCGAGCTCGCGGCAGGTCCGCATCACCCGCAAGGCGATTTCTCCACGATTTGCGACTAATATTTTCTTAAACATTTTTCATTCCTGATATATCCATTATATGCTCTAGCCACAGATCTTCACAGATTGACACAGATGGTATTTTGAATCTCTAAAAACTGATTCTACAACTGTCTTTGCTATCTGATGGAACTTAAACGCACATTTCTTCATTCCTGCTTTTATCAGTGTTTTATCTGTGTTCATCAGTGGCAAAATAATCATTTTGTATTTACCATTTTTCGAAAATCAGCTTCTGAGATAATTTGAATCCCCAATTTCTCTGCCTTTTTCAGCTTTGATCCAGCGCCAGGTCCGGCAACCAGATAATCAACTTTCTTGCTCATCGCATTCGATGTAGATCCACCATGGCTTTCAACGATCTCACGGGCAGTATCGCGATTCAAGTATTCTAACTTCCCAGTAAATACAAAAGATAAACCAGCCAGGACACCTTCATTATTTGCGCTCACATCCTGTGTTGGATCTAAGCCGCAGGACTTCAATCTTGCCAGTAAGTTACGATTGTCGTCCTCTTTGAAAAACTCCACAACACCACGTGCAACGATGGGTCCAACTTCATGGGTAATTTCCAGGTCATCAATACCTGCCTCTCCCAGTCCCGCTAGTGACCCATATTTATTGGCCAACACTTTTGAAAGGTGCTCACCCACATTGTGAATTCCGAGACCGTGAATTAAGCGCCACAGATCAGCAGACTTACTTTGCTCTATGGACAGTAAAATGTTATTGGCAGATTTTTCTGCCATTCTCTCCAGGTCAGCGAGTTGCTCCAGAGAAAGTGTGTAGATATCCGCAATATTGTTTATTAAATCGACCTCAACAAGCTGGGCAACGAGTTTGCTCCCGAAGCCGTCAATATCCATACAGCGTTTAGCGACAAAGTGTTCGATACGTCTTTTAGTTTGGGCTGGACAGGAGATGTTTTGACAATAATGTTTGGCTTCACCTTCAAGCCTTATGACGTGTCCCTGGCACACAGGGCAAACCTCTGGAATCAGATATGGCTTGGTATTGGGCTTACGCTTCTCGAGTATAACTTTTACAACTTCTGGGATAACATCACCGGCCCGCTGGACTACAATGGTGTCTCCCTCTCGAACATCCTTTTTATCGATCTCATCTTGATTGTGAAGAGTGGCCCTGGCAACAATTACACCGCCAACAGGAACAGGCTCAAGATTAGCAACTGGTGTTATGGCCCCAGTCCGACCAACACCAGGCTCGATACTTAATATTTTTGTGATTTCCTGTCGGGCTTTGAATTTACCAGCTATTGCCCAACGTGGTGAACGACTTCGAATACCCAGCTTAGTTTGCTGAGCGAGCGAATTAACTTTGGTGACAGACCCATCAATGTCATAGCTCAAGGTTTCACGGTCTGCTTCAAGATTCTGATGGAATTCAATGACCTCATCAATTCCTAGACAAAGTGAGAATCGATCATTAACAGGGAGCCCCCACTCTTTGAGTGCAGTAATAAAATCAAGGTGAGTATCTACTGTGAAATCATCGATCTGTCCGGCAGCATAAATATTGATCTGGAGATTTCGTTCGGCTGTGATACGTGAATCCAACTGCCGTAAACTTCCAGCGGCGGCATTACGTGGATTTGCAAAAGGTGATTTATCGGCATCCAATTGTCTTTTATTCAGTGCTTCAAAGTCTTCGTGAGCCATAAAGACTTCGCCACGAACCTCTAGATATTTGGGGACTGTTCGTTTATTTGTTCTAAGGCGAAGGGGTAATGATTTTAAGGTCTTTAAGTTCTGGGTGATATTCTCCCCGGTAAATCCATCACCGCGAGTCGATCCAGCAATAAAAATCCCGTTCTCATAGATGAGTTCCACACCCAGTCCATCCAATTTTGGTTCGCAGACATATTCGATAAGATCTAATTCCAGATCTTTACGCATTCGTTTGTCAAAATCCACCAGCTCCTGGTCATTCATGGCATTCTCAAGGGAGAGCATGGGAATAGAATGTGTCAGGGGCTCAAATTTTGATAAGGAGACGGATCCAACTTTTTGGGATGGTGAATCAGCCTGGAGTAAGTCAGGAAAGCTTGCCTCCAGTTCCTGAAGCTCTCTTAAAAGTAGATCATAAGCGGCATCTGAGATAAGGGGATCATCAAGGAGATAATAGCGGTGATTATGTTCACTAAGTTCTGCTATTAATTCAAGGATACGGGTTTCGGCTTGTACAAGGTCCATAGCGTGAAAAGGTAATCAGTTGGACACAAAAAAAAACGCTCCATTGAGGAGCGTTCTTGAAATTGTTGTGGAGAGAAAAGCTTATTTAATCAATGAATCCATCTGTTCAGTGATGTAATCAGAATGTTCTCTATCTTCTGGAACAGCCAGCATTCCTTCTTTAAAACGAATGGAATTATTGTCTTTCTCTTTTTTCACCGGAAGGATATAACGTACCATCTTTTTGTGGGTACGGATCTTTCCGCGTACTTTATCTCCGAATTTTTGTGCCTTTGCCATAGTCTTTTCTCCAGTTGTTTAGCGGGGCGAAACTAAACGCCTAGCATCCTGTTTGCAAATAATTTGTGGTAAATATTACTATCTGGGAATCGGATATACTCGGGTTTAGACGATGTTACTAAAAGAAAGCCCTCTCCATTGACTGTTTCGGGTCGGAAAGGGCTTAATGATTTTTTTACATCATTCTGATTTTATTTGAAAGCCAGGATATCCTTCTCAAAAACTTTATGATCCGTGTACCCTACATATTTACGCTGGATATTAAAATCTCGATCGATGACGAAGGTAGTAGGAATACCACGAATGCCGCCATAGGCTTTAACAACAGTGCCGTCTCCGTACACCACAGGATAATTGATCTTCATCTTTTCAACAAAGGGAACCACTGCAGATGGACCACCCTGATCAAGTGAAACACCAAGAACGACTATATCATCTTTGTAATCATTTTGGAGTTCGATAAAGCTGGGTATTTCCATCTTACATGGACCACACCAGGTTGCCCAGAAGTCGAGAAGAATGACTTTACCCTTATAATCTGAAAGAGAAACTTTCTTGCCCTCAACATCTGTGAGCGTGAAATCAGGAGCTTCTTGAGCGGCAACGGAGGTTGTCCCGATCATAAAGATGCCAAAAACCACGAAGGCAACGGCAGAGATACTTGCTATAATTTTGTTTTTATTCATTGTTCAATCCTTTTGTCATTATGTTCCTTAGAACCACTATCAGCAGCCACGTTACAAAACTTACGCTGAATATGACTTTATTATCCCTGAATTCACATTATGTTTCCGCGGAATGCCCTGATTTTTGGCTAAATGTCTGCAAGCCGTCAATTGTCAGGTAAAGAAACTAAACATTTTATCCCCACATGGGAGAAACCACATGTATTTCAGACAGGGAATATTGGGTCTGACACTTTTTATGTTAGCCTGCACCAACAATCCGGAGTTAAATAATAACATGATCACCAATAAAATCGAACTTACTGCTGTGGCTGAAGATTTAGGTCTTAGTCGAGCTGGGAATCAACTAATATTTCGAATATTCGCACCTTCAGCAAAAGATATGCAGGTAGTTATCTTTGACAATCATGATGCAAAGACCGGCGAATCACATCCCATGACATCGCAGGAGAACGGCGTTTGGAAGCTTAGTCTAAATGTGGACAAGGCTTCCAAATACTATGCTTATCAAACCTCAAGAGAGGGAGATAAGTTTATTGCAGATCCATATTCTAGAGCTGTGGTAAGGCAAAACAACTACCAGTATCCCAGCAAGACAGTCATTCTCAAACAAGATGATTTTGATTGGGAGGGAGATGATTTCACCCATACCCCATTGGAAGACTTAGTTATTCTGGAAGCTCATTTACGTGACATGACCGTGCATTCTAGTTCAGGAGCAAAGCAAGGTGGGACCTACCAGGGATTTGTTGAGTCAGAGCAGAAGGGTGGTATCCAGCATCTGAAAGACATGGGTATCAATGCGGTTGAATTTTTACCCCTGCAGGAATTTGGTAATATTGAAATAGATTTTAAGAATCCTGACTTAGGTATATGGAATGATTGGAATCCCTATGAGAATAATCATTGGGGATATATGACATCCTTCTTTTTTGCACCGGAGATCTATTATGGTTCTGATGGAACAAAAGAACGAGGTGACTGGGTTGGACAGGATGGTCGTGCTATCAATGAAATAAAGACCATGGTGAAAGCATTGCATCAGGCTGGTATTTCTGTCATCGTCGATGTGGTTTATAATCATGTCTCCCAATATGATCAAAATCCATTCAAATTAATTGATAAGACAGCTTACTTCAGATTAGATGCTGACAATAATTATCTCGGTCATAGTGGTTGTGGAAATGACTTCCAAACCGAACATCCCATGGCGCGTAAAATGATTGTGGAAAGTTTGGTCTATTGGATGGAGGAATTCCATGTGGACGGATTTCGCTTTGATCTGGCAACCATGATCGATCTGGAAACAGTAGACGCAATTACTGAGGCGACCAGAGCTATTAATCCTGATGTCTTACTCATTGCAGAACCCTGGGGTGGAGGAGGATATAATCCAAGGGAGTTAGCCAATCATGGATGGGCCTCCTGGAATGATCATTTCCGTAATAGTGTCAAAGGGCGCAATCCTGAGAATGATGATTTTGGGTTTATCTTTGGTAAACTTTGGGATGGGAATAATACTAATCATTATAAAAAATTAATGCGAGGATATCTCCAGAGTGAGGGTGGACATTATAGACAGGCAGTGCAAAGCGTTAACTATTTGGAAAGCCATGACGATCATACCCTTGGAGATTTTATTCGTCTGGCCCTTGGGAAAGTCGGAAAAGCTGAAGTAGTTACTCGAGATCAGGTTGCAAAATTGTCTGATGAAGAACTGCAGATTCATAAATTTGCTGCTCTCAATTTATTGGTGAGTCAAGGTCCGGTCATGCTGGCACAGGGCCAAAGCTGGGGACGCTCAAAGGTGATCGCTGACAGTATTGGAACTGATTCCAATGCTGGTCATCTTGATCACAACTCCTATGAAAAGGATGATGAAACCAATTGGCTCAACTGGTCTGAAAAGGAATTGAATAACGATCTGGTGGACTATTACCGTGGACTAATATCCATAAGATCAACTAATTCCGGATTACGAAATGTAAATATGGAATTTAGATCGTTTATTGATTCTGATGATGAGCTTTCTTTCGGATTTAAAACTTCAGGTGAAGATGAAATCATAGTTTTACTGAACGCGAATAAAACTAAGACAATAGATTACGTTTTACCTGATGGTGAATGGACTGTGTTAGCGGATGCAAAATCTGCAAGTGCTGACGGAAGTAGAAAGATTAGTAAATCTGTAAATGTTCCATCTTTGAGTGGAATGATATTGGCTCAATAGAAAAACCATACTCGGACATTGAGCCTGCCGAAATGTCACTCCTGAATTAAAGGTTAAAGGCTTCGACAAGCTCAGCCTCCGAATTTAATTTCATCCTTTAGAGCAATGGAAGGAAAACACTCATCATGAAATCAACCACCAAATATCTTCACTTTAACGTCCCCGAAAGAATGGGCTTTGTAAACATCACTCGAGATGTAGAAGTGGTTGTTCATGATAGTGGTGTTAAAGAAGGCATCTGTTTGGTAAATGCCATGCACATAACCGCATCTGTTTTTATTAATGATGAAGAGTCCGGGCTAAAAGAAGATTATAAGCGCTGGCTGGAATGGCTGGCACCTTTTGATGCAAGTCCGGATCGTTATCATCACAATCGTACAGGCGAGGACAATGGTGATGCTCATCATAAACGACAGATTATGGGTCGGGAGGTGGTTGTCGCCATCACCAAAGGTCGATTGGATTTTGGAACCTGGGAACAGATCTTTTATGGCGAATTTGATGGTCGCCGAAATAAGCGGGTACTGGTAAAAATTATTGGCCAGTAGAGACGCGATGCATCGCGTCTCTATAATAGTTATTCTAACCCCAGTACCCTTTTAATTTCTTTTGCCCATATTGCATATCCAATCTCATTCATATGTAATCCATCATGACCAAATATATCAGGTCGTGGTGTTCCATCTTCACCTAACATAGGTGTGAAGATATCAACATAAAACTGACCTTCCAGGGATTCAATATGAGTTTTAATTAAAGCATTGGCTCTGGCCATGTTCTCTATGTGCTGTATACGTGCGAGGCTTGGTTTGATAGAGATAAAATAGATAGGTAGCTCAGGCCACGTATTATAGACTTTAATTGTGAAGGTGATATAATCATTTAGAACGGTTTCGGGAGTTTTACCTGAGGCAATATCATTGTCTCCCTCATAAACAAAGATCGCAGACGGTTCATATGGATATACAACATTATCCATATGGTAAATTAGATCGGACATGTGAGAACCGCCCATTCCTCTGTTGAGCACTTCCACTTCGGAAAGATATTCTTCGAGAGATTTCCAACCCTGTATACTTGAACTTCCTACAAAGAGGAGGGAGCCTGGTGCCGGCATACTAGTGCTGTCAGCTGACATGTATTGCTTAACTAGCGGCATGAATCTTAAGGGATCTACCACAATCTTTTCCTCAACAAATGGGGGTGCTGACGAGCAAGCTGCTAGAATTACTGCAATAATTAAAACAGGTAGATATTTGATTGAGCGATCGATTGTCATGATTGTCCTCTTTCTGTAGTTAGATAAAGAAATCTTTTACCTGTGAAAATATCTGATCTGGTTGCTCTGCGTGTAGCCAGTGTCCTGAATCACTGACAGTTTTAAGTTGGGCCAGTGGAAAGTACTGAAGTATCTCAGGGCTCAGTTCTTCTTTAAGATAGTTGGAGTTCTCTCCGCGTAAGAATAAAGTTGATCCCACATATGCCTCATCTAAGGCCAAAGCAGAAGTCAAGTCATCATAGTGATCCAATAAAGCCTCATGATTGAACTTCCAGGCAAAACTCCCATCAATACGACGCATTATATTTTTTAGTAAAAACTGTATGATAGAGGGTGAAGAAATATATTTACCCAATTCCAGTTTTAGTTCGAAGCGATTCCTGTATTCTTGAGGATAGAGTTCTCTTAATACCTGAAGTATAGAACCGTGTTGTCCCACCACTTTCTCTATCCCAATATCCAGAATGATAAGTCCATCTACTCTTTCCGGCATAGAACTAGCATAGAGCATGGCCACTTTCCCGCCCATAGAATGACCAACAAAATTGGCACTATCCAGGTTTTGTTGGTCCATAAATTGGTCAATATCTTGAGCCATCTCTTCATAATTCATAGCTAACTCATGCGGGGAGCTGCCATGATTTCGTAAATCAATAGAATATACCGTAAAATTGCTAGCCCAACGATTCGCTAAAGTGTGCCAGTTGTCCAATGACCCGAATAATCCATGAAGAATAATCAGGGGCGGTCCACTACCATATTTTCTGTGATGGAGCTTCATTATTTGTATTAGTGGTGTGTGGGTCCGCTATTTTCTTCAAGGATCCTGACTGGCGAGTCAACTTTAATTCGGCCACTATTCAAAGCTACAAGATTCATCCCAAACATGACCTGGTCATCTTGCTTACGATAACTGGCCAGAGTCTTCAATGGTTCTTTTGATGATTTTCCCGTTTTTTGGTCTATGGTGGTTACCTGGCAGCGAGCGCACGGCTTGACTACCATAAACTCAACTTCCCCAATACGAATTCTTTTCCAATGATCCTCCGCGAATGCCTCAGCTCCACTGACAACCAGGTTTGCACGAAAGCGATCCATACGTATTGGCACATCAAGTCGGTGATTCAGGTCATCCAATGAAGCTTGATTGGTGAGTAGGTAAGGATAACCATCTGCAAAGCTAACTTCAAAAGATTGATCCCCAGGTAACTGTTCCTTCTCCAGTGGTCTTATAACAGTATCATCCATATAAACTAACCGGACCTTGCGATCTAATGCTTCACTGAACCACTGGTCAGATATAGCGGAGACAAGATGACTTCTCACAGAGTCTTTCCATATATGAGCTTTGATTTGAGAATTACTTTTAGAGTCTAACGGAAAACTATGGGGTTTTAATCCAGGATAAGTGATACGGAGATTGTCAGTGCCCACACTGATCTTGAACAGACTCAGAGTAGGTGATTTTCTTTGGGAAACAAAGTCACCATTTTCTTCAATCAGCATCCAGCGACGATCAAAAGGAAACCCACGATCCTCTACTTTGGCGTGCTCCAAATTTATCCCGGAACAGGATTTAATGGGGTAGATGGATATTTGCTTAAGTTTGTTCACAAAAAGACTATGGTCAATGAGTTATCTTAAACATTAAAATGAAAGAAAATACAATCACCCTCTTGAACGATGTATTCTTTCCCTTCCAGACTGATCAAGCCCTTTTCCTTGAGTGCTTTTTCAGAACCATGGATCATAAGATCATCAAACTTGAAGATCGCAGCCTTGATAAATCCACGCTCGAAGTCTGTGTGAATTTCAGCTGCAGCTTTAGGAGCAGTGGCTCCTTTGCGGATAGTCCAGGCACGGACTTCCTTTGGACCGGCAGTATAAAAAGATTGGAGCTTTAGAAGATCGTAGGCGCGATGGATCAGTTTATTCAAGCCTGGTTCTGGAAGTCCATATTCGCTACAGAATTCCAGCTTCTCTTCCTCATCCAGGAGGGCAATTTCCTGCTCAAGTTTTCCACAAAGCCGTAAAACGCCTGCACCCGTTGAGTTGGCGTAGTCAAAAAGACGTTGTGTTAATTCGCCTCTGTTTTCAGCCAAAATCTCATCCTCATCGACATTGGCCACATAGAGAATAGGTTTCATGGTCAGCAGGAAATATGTGCCAACACGTTTACCCTCCTCTTCATCAAACTCCAGACTTCTAACTGGTTTGATTTCATCGAGATGGGCTCGAATACGGGTCAACAGTGCTTCGTCTGCTTTGGCATCTTTATCACCGGATCGAGCCAGCTTGGTGACGCGGTGAAGCTGTTTCTCAACAGAGTCCAGATCTTTGATGATCAGTTCGCTCTCAATCGTTTCCACATCCCTAATAGGATCTATACTACCCTCCACGTGAGTCACATTGTCATCCTCAAAACAGCGAACTACATGGACAATGGCAGTTACTTCCCGGATGTGCCCCAAAAATTGGTTCCCCAGACCCTCGCCTTTACTAGCCCCTCTTACCAGGCCGGCAATGTCTACGAATTCCATCACGGCGGGTGTGGTTTTTTCAGGCACATAAATTTTTGTCAAAGCATTTAGCTTATCATCTGGAATAGGAACGATTCCCACATTCGGATCAATGGTGCAAAAAGGGTAGTTCTCTGCCGGAATATCCGAGGCAGTTAATGCATTAAATACAGTTGATTTTCCTACGTTAGGAAGTCCCACTATGCCACAGGTTAAGGCCATACTTCTTTCCTTCTAAAATTGAATATCAGCGGTCTAGCTGATCATAATTGATAATAATATCGTGCTTGGGACGAATCCCCTTCAGGAGAATGTTGCGTGTTGAGCTATATCTCTCTCGCTCCATATCAGCAGCTACCCTTGGTTTGATCTTCACATAATCAAGTGGGGTACGCTTTCTGTCGATTAATCTGACTAAAGTCCACATCTGTTTGTAGCTGACGGGACCGGCAACCGTTCCCTTTGAAATACTTCGGGCCAGCTTATAAATGCCAGTATTTCTATGTGATGGACCCAGCCAAATTATGTTTTTTGTTACGATTTCTTTTGGTCTTCCACTACGTATTTCACGGAGCACCTTGCTTGCGGAGAGGCTGTCTTTAAAGGCGAGTAATTCGAGTTGGAGACTATCAGGTGCATGATAACGATTCATGCGGTGTTCTGTATAAAAATCCTTTTGCCTTGAGCTGTCAAAGGTCATCGTATCAGCCTGGACACTCACATAAATTTCAGCCAGCAGCTGCTCTTGAGAATCCCGAACTTCTTCAATCACATCAATGTCATCTTGAAAACCGAGTCGTATCGCTTCACGAGAGAGCATCTCATTCTGGATGACATTTGAAGCCGCCATATAGAGGTTGCTCTGGAGTATGGTACGATCGATATCGGGAAGACGTTGAATAATAGCTGCAACTGTCCAATTTTCACCATTGACGGTGAGTAAAGTTTCGTCTTTCAAAGCCTCTAGTTGTGAACCGGAGTTATCATATTCAGCATTAATTAAAGCTAGACCTTCTTTAGAGTTTAGCCGGGTTATTACCTCTGGCCAAACTAGCTTGGTGATCTCTCGATTAAAATTGATCTTATATTGACTCATAAAATCGTTGATTACCTGCTTACCCAAAAGGGCTGCACGACGATCAACAATCTTATTATAGATTAAACTTCTGCTTCCCTGAAAATCTTCCTCCGTGACAAATAATTCTTCCTGAATATCGTCAAGGGCTAAAATATGCCAACCATACTGACTTTTAACAGGCTGGGAGATTCGTCCCGGGGTCAAAGTGTAGAGCGTGTCTTCAATGGTCTCATCCAAATCCCCAAAAGTAATCCAGCCCAATGCTCCACCATTTTTAGAAAGGATTGTATCAGCGAAAGCATCTTGTGCCAACGTGTAAAAAGAAGCCTCCCCCGAGTTTAGACGTCTTGAATAATCCTTGATCTTCGCCTCTGAATCAGCATATAAGTGACGTGCAAAGAGCGCTTTCCGTCCACGATTAAAGCCCTCTCGCAACTGTTCCTCAGAGGGGACCTCAATTTTTTTCCTCACCCACTCGTCATAAACTTTTCTGGACAAAGCTTTCCGTTCGGCTCGCCCTCTGGCATTTTCGATGCGGGCGCCGGTATCCAAATTTGCCTCGTGAGCGCTCATAGCCAGCAACTTTTGTCCGATGAGAATATTCATTACTTCTCTGCGGGTTTCTGGACTGTCAAATTTATCACCATATAACAACACAGGGAGAAAAGCCCTTTGGAAGCTAGTTTCACTAATTTCAACGCCATCTACTGTGGCAAAAACTGATTGTTGCTCAGCCGGAGTTTTTTTGTCTGAGGAGCAACTTGTTATGAGTAATAGAGAGATAAATACAAAATAAAAGAAGAACCTGAACATTATATGAGAGCCTCACATATTTTTTCGAACCGAGATAGATTTTCTACCGTTCCCAGGGCGATCAGTTTGTCATTTGCTTTGAACTTATAACTTGGATCAGGATTAAAATTTGCTTCTCCAGCCAGTTGTTCAACAGCAGTAATTATGATGTTGTAATTCTTTCTGATCTCAAGCTCAATAATGGATTTGCCTTCGGCTCTGGAAGCTGACTTAATACTGATTGTTTCTAACGCCAGATCCAGATTTCCTCGATTCATGATCAGTTCAATAAATTCGACCACTCCTGGAATCATGGCCTGTCTGGCTAGTTTCGTACCGGCTGCTTCATAAGGATTGATCACCTTGTCAGCTCCAGCCCGTTCCATTTTTGGAATAGATGATGGACTGGTTGCCCGGGTGAGGATATAGAGATCACTTTTTAAACTGCGTGCTGAAAGGGTGAGGAATAAATTGTCCTGATCGTCCTTTAGCACACCAATAAGGGTTTTTGCCCGTTCAATACCTGCCTGATATAAAATGTCATCTTGGGTTGCGTCCCCCTCAATAAAGATGAGATCTTCATGCTGCATAAGGGCAATTTTTTCAGGTTCTTTTTCGATAATAACAAATGTTTTCTCAGCCGCTGATAATTCTCTGGCAATAGACTGTCCCATCCTACCATATCCGCAGAGGATAAAGTGATCATTTAATTTCTTAACTTGTTTCGCCATGCGAAACCTCCTATAGCGTTTGAAGTCAACAGCTTGTTTTGCAATATGACCGGCGATCATGAAGAATAATCCAATCCCTGAAAACATAACGAAGATGGTCCACAGATGTCCCAGGTCAGACATTTCCCAAACCTCCTGGAAGCCCACAGTAGCTAGAGTGATTGAGGTCATATAGAAGGCATCAAACCATCTCACATGTTCAATGACGACAAAACCTGCGGTACCTAAAAGGATGATGCCCAACAAGCCTAAGATCAAATATTCTATTCGCGTATCTAACATGCCTAAATATTAGGATGACAGGGGGCGCTTGGCTATAGAAAATAGTGGGTCAGAAATCAGGAGTCAGAAGACGGAAGATAGAAGACGGAAGTCAGTAGCCAGGAGTCAGGAGCTAGAATTCAGAAACCCTGTTCATCGTAGTTGTAACGTAGATGAATTGGAAACTTGAGATTTGCCCCGTCCCGGACATTGAGCTTGCCGAAATGCAGGACGGGGGTACAGAATAAGAAAGAAGTGCAAAGCTCCTCCCAGGGTCGTCATCCTGAGCCCGTCGAAGGATAGAGCCTAGGATGGTTTAAATGTAGAAGGAAACTGGAGTTCTTATTTTTTTAACGAATTGCACGAAGATTACGAAATAAATCTTTTTGTAACCGCAGAGATCGCTAAGAACGCGAAGGCTACTAATAGTTAGTAAAAAATTATCCCGTCCTGGACATTGAGCCTGCCGAAATGTAGTGCGGGGTAATTGTTTCTAATCCGAGATTGTCTAAACTACCTAAATTGCTAGATTAGCTCTATGTTTAACAAATCCAATACCCCTATACTTACGAGACCGTTGGTTCACTTTCTCATTTTCAACTTTTCACTTTTAATTCTACTCACAGCATGCCCTGACCCACCGGAAGAAACATTCTGCGGACAGGGAATGATCCTGCAAGCTGACACCTGTGCCTGTATTCCTAATTCACATCCAATAGATGATGGTGAGTCATGTGAGTGTGATAGTTTGTATCACTGGAACGATGAGCTAGATGAATGTGTACTCGACACAAGTACACATGGGTTCACATGGGAGATGTTTCTCATAGGGGGAAACCTGAGCTATTTCATGGATGTTGAAATTATCAATGAGAATGATATCTGGGCAGTTGGAGAAATTCATACTGATTCAGCACTTTATAACGCAGCACGGTGGGATGGTGAGCAATGGGATTTAATAGCAATTGCTCCTTTAGGGTATGTAGTACGTAATAGCTCAATTTATTGGATTGAGTCAAGTGATATCTGGTTTGGGAATGGCTCACTTCCAATTCATTGGAATGGTGAAACCTACCATCAGTTCACACCAAGGGATGATAATTACCCTGGGGGTAACGAAATTTATGGTATATACGGAACATCATATTCTAATATGTATTTCGCTGGAGCAAATGGGTCAGTGGTCCATTTTGATGGACAAACCTTCACTTCTCTTGATACTGGTACAGCAACTGATTTACGAGAAATTCATGTTTCAGATGATGGTGAATACATTTTTTTCCAGGGGTATCATAGTAGAGGATATGGCACAGTACTGTTACAGTTGCATGACGGAATGTTCACAACGATTTATGAATGTGAGACCTACGATCCAGGAGAATCAGATTATGGGTATTTATTCGCATCATATCTTTGGGACTCAAAACTTATATCAGTAACAGCAACTGGTATATGGGAATATAATTACATCACAGAGGAATCATCACTCATACCAGACTCCATCACTAACACTGCTAACAAAGCGATCAGGAAAATTATTGGTAATAGTGAGAATGATTACATCCTTGCAGCAAATTGGTGGAAGTTTTTCCACTATAACGGTAATGATTTTCACTACAATGATGATCTTCTTCAGATTATAGGTGAAGGAGGTTCAAGATTATATGGTGGAGATATGAAGGGCGACCTAGCTGCAGTATGCGGGACAGTGCTTAACACTGCTACAGAAGGATATGGGGGAATAGCAATTGGAAGACGATAACGATTACAAAGGAGATTGTGGGATGTGGAAAATATTCCGAAGATTATTTATGGGGTTTTAACGATTATAGTATGCAATTAACTCGCTAAGCGCATCGTTTAAAAGTCGACTAGTGTGTTGTTTCTAAAACTGATCCAATTAGTCTTTCCAATTCGACAGAATGCAGATTAACAAAAACCCTATACCCATATACCCACTAAAACCTATACCTGCCTCTTTCAGACCCACTACTTTTAACTTACATTGTTTGCTGATGAAAAATGAGCAAGCCACAAGAAATAATTTAATAAACGAGAAATTTAAGCGGAGAGTGTATGTCGAAGATTATTGATGTTTTAGGACGCCAAATTATGGATTCCAGGGGGAATCCCACTGTAGAAGTTGATGTCTATTTGGAAAGCGGGGCTTTTGGTCGAGCCGCTGTTCCTTCTGGTGCATCTACTGGTGAACATGAAGCCATGGAGCTTCGGGATGGAGATCAATCAAAATATCTTGGTAAGGGAGTTACCCAGGCTGTAGCCAATGTCAATGACATCCTGGCCAAGGCTGTCATTGGGATGGAAGCAGTGGAGCAGCGGGAAGTTGACGAAAAAATGATTGCTGCTGATGGAACTGAGAACAAATCCAAATTGGGTGCAAATGCCATTCTTGGTATTTCATTGGCTACAGCAAAAGCAGCCGCCATGGATTTTGATCTTACCCTCTATGAATATCTTGGTGGAGACGAGGCTACCTTATTACCTGTACCTATGATGAATATTTTGAATGGTGGAGAACATGCTGATAATAACGTAGATTTTCAGGAGTTCATGGTTTTCCCTCTAGGTGCTGAGACATTTTCTCAAGCATTACAAATGGGCGCGGAAACCTTTCATCATTTAAAATCCGTCCTTCAGTCTAAGGGAATGAATACATCAGTTGGAGATGAAGGTGGGTTTGCACCAAATCTTAGATCCAATGAAGAAGCGGTTGAGGTCATTCTCGAAGCTATCGAGAAGACTGGCTATAAAGCTGGTAAAGACCTGTTTATCGCCCTTGATGTGGCGTCCAGTGAGATTTATGACCCCAAAACCGGTCTTTATTCTCTAACAGGTGAAGGACGAACTCTGAACTCTGAAGAGATTGTTGATTTTTATGCTGATTGGGTTTCAAAGTATCCTATCGTCTCTATTGAAGATGGTATGGATGAGAACGACTGGGAAGGCTGGCAAAAACTGTATGCTAAACTGGGTGATAAGATTCAGTTGGTGGGTGACGATCTTACCGTAACCAATCCTGTCAGACTTAAAAAAGCCATCGATATGTCAGCTATGAACAGTATCCTGATCAAGCTGAATCAGATCGGTACTTTGACTGAGACTCTTGACACTATCAATATGGCCCATGAAGCAAATATGACCTGTGTGATATCCCACCGTTCGGGTGAGACTGAAGATACAACCATTGCGGATCTTGCAGTTGCTACAGGTGCTGGCCAGATCAAAACGGGTTCAGCTTCTCGAAGTGACCGAATCGCTAAGTACAACCAGCTGCTAAGAATCGAAGAAGAGTTGGGTGACCTGGCAACTTTTAAGGGTCACAAAGCATTAAACCCTAAATAAATCCAAATAATTGTGAACTTTCTGAGCTCAAAGTCTTCGCGCAGTCTTCCCGACAGAATTGTCGGGAAGACTGCGGCGATCTCAAATTTTCTGGTAAATATGAATCCCGAGATTGCCGCGGTCGGTTTCACCTCCCTCGCAAAGACTATTCAAATTGATTATTGCATGAACGAGACAAGATAATCATGGCTCAAAAGAGAAACATCAGATCCCGTAAAGCCAAGCGTTCAGGGAATATTTTCGAGAATAAAGTTGCCTGGATATCAGGTGCTATCATTTTTTTCATACTAATCCAGCTTTTTGTTTTCAGGGATGAGGGTCTGTACAGTCTATTACAATTGAAACAAGAAATACGTGATATGGAAACTCATATCAACCGCCTGGAAATTGAGAAAGCTGAGCTGGAAAGTGAAAGAGATCGTCTACTCAATGATCCAGACTATCTGGAACGGATTGCTAGAGAACGCTTTCGGATGGCAAAACCAGGTGAAAAGGTATTTCATGTGGTGGTAGATTCCAAAAGGGTTGAGGGAACGCGATAATTTGCTGGGATCTCACATTTAAGATTATCTGGCCCCTGAGCTCGCCGAAGGGCCCACAAAAACATCTTGTCAAAACTCTTTTACTTGTAATCCTCAGCATGACAGTGACCCTAGGAGCAGAACAGGATTCACTGGCATACACTTTTCGTCAGGACAATTTATCAACTATCAATGACCTTCAATTTGACCATAAAATTAACATGGGCTCTACAGCCATGCTAATCAATGAGAAGTTACGTTATAAGGTGTTTGATCATGAAAGCAATACTGCCCCGGGGAATCAATATTCGCTTGAGCATAAGCTCAGGAGTGATCTGCTTTGGGGACCTAAACAGGATCGAAGTATCCGACTTGAGAGTAGCCTATATCAGGATCACCGAACCGGGCTCGCTTCCACAATCAAGAATTGGGCTCTACTGGGTGGCCTTAGAAAAGGGGAAACTTTTTCACTTTTCCTTGGTGGACGATCCGTGGAAAGATATGGTATCCTCGACCAAGGCTGGGGTTCTGAAATAGACATTAACAAAACCTGGCAGTCTGAATCTCAACGCTCAGCCATCTTACTATCAGGGTACAGGGATGAATTGGCCGAACACCTGAACCATCAAGTTGACACCAAGATGGATTATATGATCAGGTTCGGAAATATCTCATCACTCCAATCCTCTTTACAGGTAAGGAATCGTAAGCAGGAATTTTTTACCGATTCATTGGGGAGTTCTCAGAAACGTGATAATGAAAATATTGTTTGGCAGAATCACTTTACTTACAAACTGGATAAGCATTTAAACCTCTTCCATTATCTAACTTGGGGAGATGAGCTTACCCAGATCAGCCAGAAACGAATTAATGAGACAGAGACTGTAAGTCTTCCGGGAGAGGAGCGTAAACGTCTCTCATTGGTCAATGAAACAGGTGTAATGTACAACAAGCCTAGTTTTACCTCACTAACAGCATTTAAAGTTGAAAACTCCCAAAATAAATACTTCATAGATTACACTCAGATCCTTTACCAGCTACGTGAAAATCTGGTTTGGGAAGTCCCTATGCTAATCGACTCATTAGCATGGAAGAACACATTGTCCCGACTTGAGTATGATACTCCTGACACCAATAATGATGATGATCGTGATGAGTGGCGATTTAAAACTGATTTGAGTTTTATCTGGCAACCCAGCCCATTTTATCGACTTGAGTTTGGGACAAAACTAAGTTTGTTTCACCTTATCTATATTTTCAATACCCGAAGTTCAGAGAATTACTGGAATCGTAATCTGGTGTTATGGACAGGATTCAAATGGAGTCGAAATAGCTGGGAGGGTGATGGTCGAGCCCAAGTTCGAAGCAATTATTTTGATTATGACTATGACGATCTGTTTCTTGAAACCGATCAACCGACTCGGAGTTTTGTACATCGCTCCCTAGATCTTCGCAAACAGCTTAGTTATCAGATAAATTCGAGATGGTCAGTTGTTTCAAGGGTAGCAGCTCGCTGGGAAGATGAAGGACAATTGGATTGGGGTGCATTCGTCCAGCAAGTGTCTAGTGAAAGAGAACAACTGGAATTAAGCAGCCGTTTGGATTTTGACTATATGGATTGGAAGGGCTGGATTGGTTATCTAACTCACAAGCGGACAACGATTTACTCATCGGCCAGCCGGGAAGATGATCTCTGGTTTGGAGAAGGCCCTTTATTGGGAGTCAGGCATGCTTTAGGCAGCCGCTTATTTCTAGATGTTGATGCCAGGTTTATTTCAGTAAATGATCGTGAAAGGGAATATCTGCTTCCAAAGGTCTATGTGTCATTAGCCTATAAATAAGTCTATTCTGATTGTGCATAGGTCTAAGTAAATTATTTTTTGGCCACGGATTTACGCAGATTGTCGCGGATTTCAGCTAAAAAGATAAGTACTAGCCTTACTCAGGCTGACGCAAAAAGTCTTTTTACCCTACAGCCCGGAAAAGACTTATCAGTGAAAATCTGCTTACACGTGCGAAGCTCGTCATCCTGAGCCTGTCGAAGGATAGAGCGGTGGTTGGTGCTTATCTGTGGGTAAAACGAAAAATAATAGTTGAATAGATCCATTTATCTCGGCAAAGGTTTCTCAAGTTCATCGATACGCTCATTCATGTTTTCTAAATATCCGGCAAGATGAATCTGGACATCTCTGATGGCCTGGTTATAGTAAAATGGCCCGACATGTTCACTGAAGTAATCCAATAAAAACTCGGTCTCAAAGTTCCCTAATTCCTGATTCAATTCATTCTGGAAATAAACTTGAATTTTATTGATCAATTCATCTTTAGTCTGACGTGAGAAAGTTTGATTCATAGAAAGATCCAATTTTAATTGTTATTGCTCAGGTATGCCAACTGAGTTAACATAGGCTACACTTTAAAAACATTCATCAAAGTTAAATTTAGGTAAAATTATGTCACTAGGTAATAGAGCATTGCTTTTGCTATGCCGTTCCCTTGTTGCATCACTCCTCTCAACATCGCTTTATGCTGCGTTTGAATTCAGGGGTGTTGGTTGGTCTGCAGCAAGTGGAAACATCAAAGTTGTGGGAGATCTCCAATTGGAGCGATTTCTGGAGAATCCATCATTATTGAGTTCAGAGACCCCTCCGCAATTTGAGTTTCAATATCATTATCCATTCAGTGGACTCGACCTGCAAGCCAGCTCGCTGCTTGCTACTGCAAATCTCTGGAAGCAACCTGTAGTTAGCAGGATTGCCTATTTTGGCGATGAGATATATTCAGAGTCCATGATCCATGTCGGGTCATCATGGTCACTTGACTCTACTTTTAGAATAGGGGCAAGCGGGGGCCACTTTCGGGTTGGTTTAGAAGGATTTGATCCTCAATCGACTTTCACTTTATCCACAAACCTGTATTTTGAATTGCATGATAAAATTCATATTGGATCAAGCCTGCAAAATTTGCTTCAGTTAAAGAAATCGTTCCAAGTTCCCCAAAAATTTATGATTGGAATTGAATACGATAGTGGTCCATTTCTCTTAATGTCAGGCTTTGAGAAAGAAGCTGCTCTACCAGCAGAGTTTTCATTTGGTATCATAGGTACTGCCTGTGAGAGACTACAGATTGCCTTTGGATACAGAGAATTAAGCGGAGCAATCTCTACTGGATGGCGACTCAAACTGAGTAACTATGTAGCTTACTATACTTGGATCTATCACCCGGATTTGCCCAATTCCCATGGATTTGGAATGGAACTGCATCCATGGTGAAGATCTGGATCACTTCCCTGGTCATCGTTATGTCCATTGGCGCCCAAACTGAAGGTGAATTCACCCCAAATGAGCTAGACGACCCAGATGAGAATGGGTTCTACGACGCATTACTCGACCAGATATTTACTCCAATAAGTATGAGTGCTACTGATATAATCCTAAGACAACGTCTGCAATACAGCCCAAGTATGAATGGGTGGAGGATACTCAATAAAGGCAGATTTATTAACCCTAATCTGAGCTTTAATTTTCTCCTTGAGCAGGACCCAACTGAGGGTAGTCTAGCAGATCATGCAGTGTTTACTCTTAGCAGCGATCAAGTGCCAGGTGTGGATAAATTGCTTATCGGTGATTTCAACCTAAGGTGGGGAGCTGGTTTTCTACAGAGTCAAAATACCAGACGATCCAGCCTGAATCCTACAAGTTTGACATCAAGGATACTTCCAAATATTAGACCTCATTATTCCACTAGAGAAACAGATTATTTCCACGGTCTTGCCATCGAAAAACAGATGAACAGTCTAAATACGGTCATGTTCGCCTCCAAGAGAAGGACCCTTGGTCAAGTTAAGGATGGAACTTTCCGGGAAGATACGGACGGAATTCACTCTGCTGATCGAACCTATGAATCCCAGAGTATTATTGATTTTGGATTCGCAGGAATCTATGATTGGAGGACTCTTACTCTCTATTCAGCAGTTCGTATGAATTCTTTTGAGGGAAAATCAACTCAATATGAACTGGGGGCTCACTGGCAATATTCTGGGAATCAGCTTTTTCAAATATTCATAGATAATTTCAATCCAGCGCGGAATCAGTCCATCATAAATTGGTATTATAAGACCAAGACCCTGGGGCTCTCAGCGCAATATAGATATTTTCAATCATTTCAAACTCAGACGTTCGGTACTGAGCTTGCTCAACTAGGATCTACCAGTAAGAGCGAACATGGATTCTCTCTTAGATTATTAGTAAGCCCAAGGAGAGGCTTGAGGCTCAACTACGCCATTGATCTGGGGCAATCACGAAATGAAACTACGCTGTACGAGACGCGGAGTTTGAATCAGCATAAAGCTCAGATAAAGTTTGCTCGGTCAAACCGTGAATGGCAATATGACTGGAGCTATAAGTTTGACGGCCCCATCTATCCCACTGATCTTTGGCAAGGGGAGATGGATTTCTTAAAAATTACAAAGTATGCTCTGTCCTTAAATGAACGATTTTCTCCAAGTCTGTGGTATCGTGTAAATCTGAAGGCAGCTACCAATAATGAACACTGGTCCATTTTGATACAGCAAAGAATGGGCTGGCTTGTGCAAAACTGGAAATTGGCAATGGGATATGTTCGCTACAACGTCCCAAACCATACTCTACGAATCAGTATCTATGAAACTGGCCTGGTTGAGAGTTTTAATTTTTTCACCGCATTCGCAGATGGTCAACGATGGTTTCTATACCTCCGTTACAGTTCGCGGAGACAATCTTCCTTTGAATTTCAAATAGCGCAGACCACGGCATTCCCGCAGGAGAGCGTTGTAAAATATCCAAGCCTTAGCTTTCAGTTGTCCATTGTCTTATAAAACTCCACCGACTAATTTCAACGCTGAATATGAATCGATTATCATCAATAATATTTGTTATTCTCTTCCTGGTAACTGGTAGCTCACTGCAAGCTAGGCGAACAGAGCTTATTCTCCAAAAAGCCTCTGATGACCGATACATACCAGCCATACCGGTTCAAGTTATCAATCAAGAACAATTCGTAGCTGTCACTGATGTCTTAGAAGCATATAAAATTTCGGCATTTATTAATCCAGTGGTTCGTAAGTCGGTCTTCCGCATCGGTAACTTGAAATTCAAAGTGACTGCTTATAATCGCTACCTCATGGTTGAGGATAAGACTTTCCAGATGACTCAAGCCGTAATCATTTTTGATGGTGAAACCTATTTACCTATGGATGATTTTGTCAGTATCCTCAAACAGGTTGGTTTGGTTTCAGGTGTTACTATCCTTTCCGGTACAGATACAGCCGACCTGCTGGTCAAAAAAACTGAAGAGATTCCTGAATTATCACCCTATGATATTGTTTCCTCAAGTATTGAAGAGCGTCAAAATGGAACCGTCATACGTATTAAGACAGCAAATCGCTATGATGCCAAATCTGTAAAAGCCTGGATCAATCGCGAGGAATGGCTTTATGTAACTTTACCTGGAGCGACCGTAGACAAGACTGGAATTGATGATACTGTTATACCAAATAAGAGTACAATCAGATCCGTTACCGCTGATCAGCTCAATGGTACATCGCAATTGACTTTTAGATTGAGAGGAACGGTAGAGGGCGTAGATGTCATCCATCGAGCTTCACCGCCTGAAATATTACTCACTATTCGGCGACCGTATGTCATCGATCAGAGTCATTATCTGGATAAAGAACGTGCTAAATGGAAGCTTGACAAGATCATCCTGGATGCTGGCCATGGTGGACATGATCCCGGTGCAAAAGCCAATGGGGTTAAGGAAAAAGATATTGTTCTCGATGTAGTAAAACGTTTGGGTAAACTGATTGAAAAACGAACCGACATTGAAGTTGTTTATACCAGAGATAGCGACAAATTTATCCCTCTACGGCAAAGGACAAAAATCGCAAATGAAGCCAAGGGAAAAGTATTTTTAAGTGTCCATGCGAATGCCAATAAAAACAAGAAGGCCTCAGGTTTTGAAACATATTTGATAAGACCTGGAAAAACGGACGCTGCCGCTCAAAAAGTAGCAGAGGCAGAAAACGCAGTTATGAGACTCGAGGAAAATTCAGGTAACTATGTTGAGTTAACTGACGAGCAATTGATCCTAGCTACCATGATGCAAAGTTCATTTATGCAAGAAAGCGAAACCCTGGCTGACTTGGTTCAAAGCGAATTTGACAAGAAACTGGTGGGTCAGAATCGAGGAGTGAAACAGGCTGGTTTTATGGTTCTCATTGGAGCAACCATGCCCAACATTCTTATCGAATTGGGTTTTCTCACGAATAAAAATGATGCACGACGATTAAAACAGGCATCGTATAGACAAAAAGCAGCGGAAGCGATATTTAACGCCTTAATGAAGTATAAAACACGTCATGAAAAGCTCTTATCACCATGAGCCAACTTAGTCCAGATCAAGCCATTGGAGTTTTTGACTCAGGCTTGGGAGGTATCTCAGTTATCCGGGCTTTGATCGATCTATTGCCTCACGAGCATTTGGTTTATTTCGGAGATACTGCTCGTGTTCCTTATGGTTCCAAATCGAAAGATACGGTAGTTAGATTTTCACATCAGATATCTTCTTTTCTAGTTGAGAAGAATGTCAAAATGATTGTTGTAGCGTGTAATACAGCTTCTTCAGTCGCACTTGAATCTCTCCAGAAGCACTTTGATGTACCTGTGGTTGGTGTTATTGACCCCGGCTCAAGAGCTGCAGTGAAATATAGTGAAAATGGTCGTATTGGTGTAATTGGGACCGCCTCAACTATTCGTTCCGGCGCCTATAAATCTGCAATCCGTGAACTGAATGCAGCAATCGAAGTGATCGATCAATCTTGCCCCTTGCTGGTTCCACTGGTTGAAGAAGGTTGGCCTCAAGATGAAGTTATTGAAAAAGTACTCAGAACCTATTTAAAGACATTTGAGGCAAATAAACCTGATTCCCTCATTTTGGGTTGCACCCACTACCCCTACCTGAAAGATGCGATTCAACAGGTCATTGGACAAGATGTTAGACTCGTGGATTCTGGCGAAGAAACTGCGGCTGAGGTGCAACGGGCTCTGTCTGAATTAGGCTTACTGAGCAAAGAAACCGCCGATCCTGGAAAACATAAATTTTTCGTATCAGATTTCCCTCAAAAGTTTGAAGAAACAGCATCACGATTCCTTGGCCGTCCTCTGGAAAATCTGTTCAAAGTTGAGTTGGAAGTTTTAGAAGCCTATAAATAAGTCTGCTCTAAATATCATGGGATATTATCGAAAGTATTTTACGCCATGAGCCAGAACTCAAAAGCAATTTTTGACTATATTTTCGGCTTGACAACTCCCGGTGTCAAGCTTGAACTCTCCCGAGTCAAACAATTCATGAGTCTTCTGGGAAACCCTTACCAGGCTTATGATGTTATCCACATTGCAGGCACAAATGGTAAAGGCTCTACTGCTGCGATGATGGCGGCCATTCTCAATACCTCAGGCATAAAGACGGGTCTATTTACCTCACCCCATTTGCTCAAACCCAACGAGAGAATTAGGATCGGGCAGGTCATGATTCCTGATGAATTCATTATCACAAAGGTTGAATCCTGGAAGAGTCACATTGATGAACTGGGGATCACTTTTTTTGAAGTATTGGCCGCTCTTGGAATGGTTTATTTCAAGGAACAGGGTGTGAAGTATGCCGTTTTTGAGACGGGTCTGGGGGGACGTCTTGATGCGACGAATGTTGTTGACCCAATCATCAGTATCATCACATCAATATCCATGGATCATGAGAATATCCTCGGGGATACTCTGGAAAAAATTGCATTAGAGAAGGCTGGGATCATCAAGAAGAATAAACCACTAATCCTGGCAAAGAATACCCCAGATGTGATCCAATTGATGAAAACCAGATGTGAGCAGAAACAATCAGAGTTTGTCTACGTCCCAGAGCTTACTCAGATCGAGAATGTGGTTTATGAGCGAACCTCACAAGAAATCACAATTAGGATCAATGAGCAATCTCTGCGATTCAATTTGCCTCTCTTGGGGAAGCATCAAGCTGAGAATTTTTGTAATGTCCTGGCAGCACTAGACCAGATAGGGTTCGTCCTAGACCCGATAAAGATTCAGAAGGGTCTGGATGCCTTACAATGGCTGGGTCGGATTCAAGCCCTTCAAGAAAACCCTTTAATTCTTTATGATGTCGCTCATAATTCAGCCGGACTTGAGAGCTTAATGGACTCTCTGCGCATGACAAAAATGGAGGACTGCATATTGATAGCAGCCTTCAATGCCAGGAAAAATGTCTCGACCATGCTTGAGTTGTTGGAAACATGGTCTGGCCCAATCTTGTATACCGCCTTTAAAGGACATTCTGCCCTGGATGCAGATGCATTACGGAAGCTGGGGATCAATCCCAAGCAAGTATTGGATGACCCTGAACAGGCATATGCCAGTGCTCTCGAGATACAAACAGATCTGAATCAGAGTATCTGTTTCTTTGGTAGTCACTATTTAGCTGAATCACTTTTTGAATTGTTTAACTTTGATACTTGACAGATACCGGGTGATATTAAATCCCACGATATTCCCCCAAATTAACTGAAAATAAAAGTTTAGAATTTTAATTGACAAGGTATAGGTCGGGTTTAAATTCACATTGTATCATATGAACTGATGGTACTATGACAATCTCCCAGAAAAGAAGAATTATTTCACATCAAAAATTTTAATAATATCGAAAACAAAAGAACAGGTCTATTTCAATGAGTTATAACATTACCCAACTTCGAGACACGAAGTTGAAAGAATTGGCAGATATTGCCCAGAAGCTAGAAGTCCCAGTCGTCGCATCACAAAAAAAGATGGATTTGATTGAATCCATTCTTGAGGCTCAAACAGAGAGCGCCGGAATGATGTTCTCCACTGGAGTCCTGGAAATTCTTCCTGATGGATATGGATTTTTAAGAGACGCAGACAATAATTATCTAGCAGGTCCACACGATATCTACGTTTCACCTTCCCAAATCAAACGTTTTGCACTTCGGACTGGTCATATTGTCTGGGGTCAAGTGCGTCCTCCAAAGGATAATGAACGCTATTTTGCGCTGCTGAAAGTGGAGGCTATCAACTACCTGAACCCAGAAGAAGGTCGAATCGTACCTCGTTTTGATACGCTTGTCCCGCTCTATGCTGATAGTAAACTCACCTTGGAGAGAGGACCCAAAAGTTACTCCATGCGCGTCATGGATCTCATAAGTCCAGTTGGAAAAGGTCAGCGTGGTTTAATCACTGCCCAGCCAAAAACTGGAAAGACAATCATCCTTCAGGACATTGCAAATTCTATTTTGGCTAATCACCCAGAAGTTGTGCTCATTGTATTATTGATCGATGAGCGACCTGAGGAAGTGACAGATATGCGCCGAATGGTAGATGCTGAGGTTATTGCTTCGACTTTTGATGAACCGCCGGAGCGGCATGTCCAGGTTGCTGACATGGTTTTAAATAAAGCGAAATGTTTGGTCGAATTTGGAAAAGATGTGGTTATTCTATTGGATAGTTTGACCCGTCTTGCTCGTGCCCACAATGCTGTCATTCCCCATAGTGGTAAAATTCTCTCTGGTGGTATTGACTCAAATGCTCTACACCGCCCCAAGCGATTTTTTGGTGCAGCTCGAAATGTTGAGCATGGTGGTAGTTTAACAATTATGGCTACAGCTCTGATTGAAACCGGTTCCAGAATGGATGATGTTATTTTTGAAGAGTTCAAAGGAACGGGAAATATGGAGCTCGTTCTGGATCGTCGTCTTAGTGACCGTCGTATCTACCCTGCTATTGATATCAATCGCTCAAGTACGCGAAAAGAAGAACTCCTTTTAAGTAAGGCAGAACTGTCTCGTACCTGGATTCTAAGAAAATTACTCAACGAAATGACTCCGATTGAAGCGATGGAATTCTTACTGGAGCGTATGCAAAGGTCAGAAACGAATAAAGAATTTATCCGCTCGATGAATTCATAATCGCGATCGGATTCATCTAACACTTCCCAAAACAATTCGCTAAATTTCACTTATAAGAACTTGGGTCGGCATTATGGCTGATTCAAGTTCTTATATGATGTTTTTACAGTCACCTTTCACTTGCTATGGGAGGGGGCTAACGGATATATTGCGCGGCTTTTTAACGGAGGAAAGTAAAAATGGCATTTGCTAAAAGAATCAACGCTTTACAACCATCAGCAACTATGGCGGTCATGGAAGCTGCTGCTCGACTCAGGGCAGAAGGTGTTGATATCATTTCATTCGGGGCAGGGGAACCAGATTTTGATACTCCAGATCACATCATCGCTGCTGCGAAGACCGCTCTTGACGAGGGAAAAACGCGATATACTCCAGCTTCTGGTACACCTACGTTAAAACAGTCTATTGTGGACAAGCTTAAAAGGGACAATGGGCTGGACTATTCGGCGAATCAAATTGTGGTATCCAATGGTGGTAAGCATTCATTGTATAATATCATGATGACACTCTTCGAAGAGGGTGACGAGGTTATTCTTCTTTCCCCATACTGGGTTACTTATCCTGAACAAGTAAAGTTAAGTGGTGCCACTCCGGTCTATGTTGAAACCCACGAAGCTGATGAATTCCAGATCACTAAGGAACAGCTATTGGCTGGCGTGACCGATAAAACCAAAGGTATAATCGTTAACACACCTTCCAACCCAAGCGGTGCTGTATTGAATCGTGAGAGCCTCCAGGCTGTAGTAGATGTATCAATAGCTCATGATCTTTGGATCATCAGTGACGAGTGCTATGAATTACTGGTCTATGGTGGTGAACATATTAGCCTCGCTAGCATAGAAGGGGCGTATGATAGAACGATTACAGTCCAAACCATGTCTAAACCATTTGCCATGACAGGTTGGCGGATAGGGTATACTGCTTCTAGTCCTGAACTGGCAAAAGCCATGGGTAAATTCCAGGGACAAGCTACAAGCAATCCAAATTCAATTGCCCAATATGCTTCTGAAACTGCGCTTAATGAAGAACCAGTATTTTTAGAAGACTGGCGAAAACAATTTGTAGAACGAAGAAATTACATGGTCAAGGCATTGAATGAAATGTCTGGAGTTTCTTGTCTCATGCCCGAAGGTGCCTTTTACGTATTTCCAAAAATTTCAGGGCTGTTCGGGAAAAATGCAGATGATATGACCATTGAAAACGACATGGATCTGACAAAATATTTATTGGATGCTGCCCATATTACAGTGGTTCCGGGCTCAGCTTTCGGAGCTGATGAGCACGTGAGGCTGTCTTATGCAACATCCATGGAAGCTATAAAAACCGGTTTGGATAGATTTGCCCAAGCCGTTGATAAATTGAAATAACGAAGGGAGTTATTATAAAATGAAACCAGGAATCCATCCTAAATATGAATTGAACAAGGTGGTTTGTGCCTGTGGAAACAGTTTCGAAACCTATACTACCGTTGGTGAATTACATATAGAGATTTGCAACGAATGTCATCCATATTTCACCGGAAAACAAAAACTGCTGGATACTGCCGGCCGTATTGACAAATTCCGTAAAAAATACGGTACAACAGCAGAAGCAAAATAGTATCCGCTATCAAGTTCAACTGATGCTGAAACATACATTTCGCGTTATGTTTCAGGCATTTCTCGCTGCCCAGCAATCAATTCTGGTTGGTGGACAGGCTATCATAGAAGGTGTTATGATGAGAGTGCCTGGTGCATATGCAATTGCTGTGCGCAACCCTAATGGTGAGATTATTATCAGGCGTGAGGAGTTCACCTCACTCACTGAAAAATATGCTGCGCTCAAGAAACCTGTTATTCGGGGCATGGTTGCACTATTTGAATCGATGAAAATGGGTATTAAAACCCTCAATGATTCCGCTGAGATCGCATTTGAAGAAGAAACACCAGCTGAAATGAGTTTGAAAGATAAGATCCTTTCTTTTCTCGGGACACTTTTAGCGTTGTCCATTGGGCTAGGACTTTTCTTTATTACACCTCTGTTTGTCACTGGTAATTTACTGCACTTGTCTGATACAGCCTTTACCTTCAATATTGTATCTGGCATAATCAGAATTTTGCTATTTTTAGCATATCTCTGGGCTATTTCCATGATGAAGGATGTAAAGCGTTTGTTTCAGTATCACGGCGCTGAACATAAAGTGGTCTATACTTTTGAGGCGGGAAAAAATCTGGATTTGGAATCGGCAAAACCTTTTCAAACCCAACATCCTCGTTGCGGTACCAGCTTTATTTTCATCGTACTACTATCTTCCATCATCATGTTTGCGCTGATTGACAGTGTGGTCAAACTATTTGTGGGTGAAATGACCCTGCAAATTCGATTGCTCAGTCATTTACCGTTAATTCCTCTGGTAGCTGGTGTAGGGTATGAAGTCCTAAAATTGACTTCAAAATACCGCCATATCGCCTGGGTTCGTGGCTTGGCCGCACCGGGTATTTGGCTACAGAATATTACCACCAGTGAACCCGATGATGATCAATTGGAAGTCGCTTTAGAATCTCTTAGACATGCTTTCGGAGATGATCTGGAAAAGTATCAAGGGCAAACCTATATGGCTGAGGCCATTGACTAATGCTACTTGATAAGCTGCCTGCCTTAAAGGAAAAATTCAAGAACCTGGAAACTCAATTATCAGATCCTGATCTCATGGCTAACAATCGCGAATATGCGAAGGTGGCGAGAGAGCATAATGATATGTCCAATGTGCTGAATGCCTTTGGTCGTTATGAAATTCTGATGCAGAATATCGAGGAAGATGAATCTATTCTCAAAGGGGATGATGACGAGCTCAAAGAGATCGTCCGTGAAGAATTGGATAGCCTTCTTGCAGATCAGGTGAAGCTAGAGGACGAGTTAAAAATTTTACTGATCCCCAAGGATCCAGCCGACAGCGGTGCTGCAATTCTGGAAATTCGAGCTGGAGCCGGTGGTGATGAAGCAGCCTTATTTGCCTCTGAACTCATGCGAATGTATTTACGCTATGCTGAGAATAAAGGATGGAAACACGAGATCATCACCCTGAATGAAATTGGCGTTGGTGGTACCAAAGAAGCCATTATTCAGATTACTGGTGAACTGGCTTATGGTACCTTTAAGTTTGAAAGTGGTGTTCACCGAGTCCAGCGTGTACCTCAAACTGAATCCAGTGGACGTATTCACACATCAGCGGCTACTGTAGCTGTTCTACCAGAAGCTGAAGAAGTAGATGTTGAGATCAATACTGGTGATTTGAGAATAGATACTTTCCGTGCCAGTGGTGCCGGTGGTCAGCATGTTAACAAAACTGAGTCTGCCATCCGTATCACCCACCTTCCTACAGGCATGGTTGTATCATGCCAGGATGAATCATCCCAGCACAAGAATAAAGATAAAGCCATGAAGGTTTTACGAGCTAGAATGTTGGCAAGTGAGCGTGAAAAGCAGAATAGTAAAGTTGCTGCAATGCGGAAAACTTTAGTCTCTAGCGGTGATCGCAGTGCTAAAATTCGCACCTACAATTATCCCCAGGGAAGAGTCACTGATCATCGTATCAACCTAACCCTCTACCGTTTGGAAGAGATTACCAATGGAGACCTCTCAGAGCTCCATGATCAACTAGTTGCAGCGGAGATGGTTAATCGCCTGGAGGAACTTTGATCAAAGGCTCCACCCGCTCCATGCGTACCTGGCGCAAGTTTCACCGATATACATTTGGTTATAGTAAATGGCTTAGTCTGGTTCTAGTCTCCCTTCTGATTATTATTTCATTCACCGGTATTTTACTGATTCATCAGGATGATATAAAACCTTTGCATACAAAAAGAGTATCTCTCAATGCTTTACCTGATCACTATGAAGATCGATTAGATATTACCAGAAAAAATCAAGGGACGAGTGAAGTGTTTGCTACTGAGCAGAGTGTGCCATTGCGCTGGGTAATCCTTGATCTGCATACAGGAGATTTTTTTGGTAGATATGGGGCTCTCCTCTATGATTTACTATCCATAATAGCGATAGTATTGGGGACAACCGGTATTTATATGTATTTTAAAATCAGAAAAAATAGTGTTTTCTAAAAGGAGAGTGCCAATGTTTAAAAAGTTTGCTGTTCTCGTTGTGATTGTGATTGGTTTAGTGTCAATGACCTATAGTTATGAGACTAAAAAAGCGGTAGGTGACAAGTTCGGACAAGATCTAGCCATTTCTGAAGTAATCACGGCAAATACCATGTTCTCAGAAGCAGAGAGCTTAAATGGAAAAATTATCAGAGTATCTGGAACCATTAGTGATCTCTGTAAACATAAGGGTTGCTGGATGCAGGTCAAAGATGGTGAACAAGTCCTAACCGTCCGTTTTAAAGATGAAGCATTTACACTTCCCGCAGATGCAATTGGTCGAAACGTTGATTTTGAAGGTCTTTTTATTGCTGAGAAAGTTAGCGACCAAAAGGGGGCTCATACTTGCGCCGAAGGCGGTGAGCATGGTGACGGCGAAGCTTGCGAAAATGAACGAGCTGAGAAGCATGCCAGAGCTGCAGACATGCGATATAGCTTGATCTCCACAGGATTAATTTTACTCTAAGAGAAGTGTTTTTTAATGAATGCTAATATCTGTTGATTAAAAAGAACTGTAACGAATGAATAGGATTTGCATCAAATCAAACGTGAATTGACAAGTGAAGAGACGCCGGAGCTGATCCAGGCTGCCCGAGATGGAGATCGGAGAGCACAATCACACCTCGTGAATATGTACTCTGCCAGATTGTTCAATTTGGGTTTGCGAATGCTGAGGAATAATGAAGACGCTGAAGATATGCTTCAGGAAACTTTCATTACAGCATTCCAAAAGATCGATGCCTTTAAAGGTAAGTCCAGTTTTTATACCTGGATCTACCGTATCGGTGTGAATACAGCCCTCGGTAAATTGCGAAAGCAATCGCGGATGAAGATATCCTACTCTATCCAGGAGCCAGATTTCGAGAATCTCCATGGCCTGGAATTATCAGACTGGCCTGAGTATATCGAAACGAAGGTGAGTGATGAAGAGTTTAAGATCGCACTCAAAACATCATTGGACGATCTGGATGACAAATATCGATCTGTCTTTGTCCTACGTGATTTAGAAGGGATGTCTACAGCTAAAACAGCAGAAATGTTGGATCTCTCCGAAAGTAATGTGAAAGTGAGACTCATGCGTGCCAGGCTTTTTCTGAGAGACAGTATGAGCACCTTTCTCAAACGTGAAGGTTGGTTGGTAGAATGACACCGAAAGTTAATAAAGAATTGCAAAAGAAAATTTGCCAGGATTTCGGTGCAGATATTGATTCTGAATTGTGTCAGGAAGTGGGTTCCTTTATGGAAGAATGTCCTGAGTGCAAAATTTTCTACGATACCATACAACGCTCTGTGAAACTGTATAGAGTTGTTGAAGACGAGTGTGAATTACCCGATGCCGTTGCCGATCGTCTCTTTAAAGTATTAAATTTAGATAACTTGAAGAAAGACGCTTAATAATTATGTCAACGGTTGCAGCACAAGATAAAAAAGTTATTATGTTTACAACGCCCACTTGCTCTCATTGTACGACAGCAAAGCGATATTTGCGTGAGAAAGGGATCAAGTTTAAGGAAATTGATGTGAGTAGAAATCAAAAAGCTGCTCAGGATATGTTGAGAAAAACCGGCCAGCAGGGAGTACCCCAATTGTGGATCAATAATCGCCCTGTGGTTGGGTTTGATAGGAATAAAATTAATAGTTTGTTAGGTTTATAGGAGAAGAAAATGAAAATTCAACCTTTAGATGATCGTGTTTTAGTTGTACCTGCCGGTGAAGAAGAGACAACCGCTTCAGGAATTATTATTCCTGATACTGCTAAAGAAAAACCTCGTCGTGGTACAATTGCTGCCGTAGGTAATGATGAGGAACTTCAGGAGTTGGTGAAAGAGGGTGATGTCATCCTGTATGGTAAATATGCTGGCGATGAATTGTCATACGATGGCGTTGATTACCTGATTCTAAATCGTGGAGATATCTTAGCAAAACTTAGCTAATTTCGATTTACATTTGTAATTAAAAGGGAGCTAATTGGCTCCCTTTTTTTATTAAATTAGTGTTTATTGCCCCAGATATTTTGTCACCTTCGTGATAGAAGACACTCCAATAATAACTATCTTGACATTGGTTTCTGAAAGGAAAATGTATGCATAAAAAATTTGTGATTATCGGGGGCGATGCAGCCGGAATGAGTGCTGCAAGCAAAATTAGAAGACTTCAGCCTGAAGCAGAGCTAGTGGTCTTTGAAAAAGGCAGGTATATCAGTTTCGCTGCGTGTGGGATTCCATACTGGATCAGTGGTGTCATCGATGATGGAAGTAAACTCCAGGTGTTGACCCCTGAAATTGCTAAAAAAAAGCGGAACTTGGATGTGCGTATCCATCATGAGGTCACTAAAATTGACTCTGACAATAATAAGGTGTCTGTGACAAACCAGAAAACAGGCGAAAAATTTGAAGAGTCATATGATGCATTACTTATCGCTACGGGTGCACGTGCTGTTATGCCACCAATTCCGGGGGTTGACAATGAGGGGGTGTTCACACTCAGAAGTCTGGTTGATGGGCACCGTATCAATCAGTATTTAGCTGATAATAACATTAAGCATGCTACAATTATTGGTGGGGGCTATATCGGCTTGGAAATGGCTGAAGCTTTTCGTCACTTGAAAGTTGATGTCACCATGGTTGAGATGCTGGATCAGATAGCACCCACATTTGACAAAGATATTCTGGAAAAAGTAACAGAACACGTTACTGAAAATGGGGTGGATATTCGACTCGAAACCCAGGTTAATGGAATTAATAAACTTGGAGCGCAACTGCTAGTAAGAACCAGCAATGGTGATATTGAGACGGATATGGTTCTGGTTTCTACTGGAGTGAGACCAAATTCTGAGCTGGCTGCTGATGCTGGGATTGGTACAGGTAAAAGCGGGGCAATCAGCATTAATGAAAATATGCAGACCAGTGTTACCAATATCTATGCAGCTGGTGATTGTGTTGAGTATAAGCATCTCGTGACAAAAGAGGATGTCTGGATTCCCTTGGCACCTTCTGCTAATAAAGGTGGACGTATTGCCGGAGAAAATATGGCAGGTCAAGTATCTCGCTTCCCTGGTATTCTGGGGACGGCAGTGGTCAAGGTCTTTGATTATACTATTGCTCAAACGGGTTTGACCGAAAAGCAGGCTGAAAAAGGAAAGACGCAGGGAGATATTGACACAGTAATGATAAAGGCCGGTAGCCGTGCACATTACTATCCTGGTTCTAAGCCCGTAACGGTAAAAATGGTAGTAGAAAAATCATCCAAAAAGCTCTTAGGTGCCCAAATGATAGGTATGTCTGATGTAGCAAAACGGTTGGATGTGCTGGCGACCGCCATTACAGCTGGGATGACTGTTGAGCAGATCGCCATGCTAGACCTGACTTATGCACCGCCTGTAGCTCCCGTATATGATCCTATCCATGTGGCAGCCAACGTTGCCAATAAATAGGCTGAAAGATGGACAGAGAAGATTTTGGGATGACCCTGAAGCGTCTTTGCGAGGAATCTAATGACGAAAAGCAGTATCAAGTCAGAGATCGCCACGCCCTGACGACAGAGTCAGGACTCGCGAAGACTAATACAGCTATCTCCGCGTTCTTTGCGAGCTTGGCGGTTAAAAAGAGGAATTAGAATATGATAACAAAGGAAATGTACATAGAAGACCTGGTCAAGGAATATCCCAAGATAATTGTACCTCTGAAGAAGGAAGGGATTGTATGCCTGGCTTGTGGTGAAGCAGTTTGGGGTACCTTGGAACAGCAAGCAGTTGAAAAGGGTCTCAACAATATTGATGAGATAATCGAACGCATGAATAAGTTGATTGACGTTTGACTCTCTGACACGAAAACCTGTTTGTGTTGATTTGTGGTTATTCGTGAAATTTGTGTCAAAAGTCTAATTTGTTAATCTATCCCGATTTATGCATATTGTTGGCTGTATTATTTGCATAACTAATACGCAATATTAAGGTGAATTAAATGTCTGAAGTAAAAATACAACGGCTAAAGGGAGCATCCTTTGCAGCCAGGGGAGCATCCAATCATTGGGTGATGATGGATGGAAAAGAACAAGTTGGTGGTGCTGGTGCAGCCAGTAGCCCAATGGAATTTCTGTTGTTTGGTCTTGGTGGATGCACCGCTATAGATGTTGAGGTAATTCTCAAGAAAATGAAAGTAAATGTCGAGAACTTTGAGATCGATATCACAACCGAAAGGGCAGAAGATCATCCAAAAGTTTATACAAAAATTGATATGACTTATCATTTCTATGGCAAAGATTTACCTCTTAACAAGCTGGAGAAGGCCGTCAAGCTTTCTAAGGACACTTATTGTTCTGCCAGTGCCATGCTAGGTAAAACAGCTGAAATTGTTGCCAAAATTGAGAATCATAACACAATATGATCTACCGCTTTGTTGCATATTCACTAATTTTATTGGGAATAGGTGGAACTATTTATCTTGGAGTAGAGGGAATCTATGGCGATCAGTACGAAATTCCCTCAATGGACGTTGAGTCATTTAGCAGACAGTTAGATGATTCTGCCAGGTATATAATAATTGATGTGAGAACGATTGACGAAATAGAAGCGGTGAATGCTCCCTGGGAGAACACGATTCAGATTCCGCTACTGAGTCTGGAAGAAAGATGTATCGAGCTTACAGAGTATAAGGATACGCCATTAATGTTGATCTGTCCCACGGGAAATCGGTCTAAACAGGGTGCCAGAATATTGCAATTAGCTGGATTTGATGCATATTACTTGAAAAATGGAATTCAGGAATTAAATGGATAAAAAACACATAAAACTACTATCTGGCCTCGGGGTTGGTTCACTTCTGGGCTTTGCTTATTACTATTTTATCGGTTGTGCATCAGGGGCCTGCGCCATTACTTCAAATCCTTATATCAGCACCGCATATGGTGCCATGATTGGGACTGTTTTCATGTGGCCTGAGAAAAAGAAGCACGAAGAAAGCGAAAAAGAGAATAATGATCAATCAGCTTAAATTAGGCATTTTGAGTTTCCTATTAGTACCAGGTCTTACGTTTGGGCAGGTTAACAATTTTAACTTTGTACAATATGATACGATCTACACTGGGGACGATACCAACATTTTACTTGAAGGTAATATCTTCAACCTGGCAGGGATAGATCAGTCAATCACAGTAACCAAGCTCCAACATTACAGACCCCTGGAATGGACAATATTTTTCTGTGCTGGACCAGTCTGTCTTCCTGACGTTGTGAATTCACAGACGTTCACTCTAGCATCAGATGATACTGCGTATTTTGACCTCCAGATTTACACAAATGGATTTGAAGGGGCTGGATCTTGGACTTTCTTTACAGTTGATTCCTCAACGATGGAAGTTGACTCAATACATATTACTGTGAATGTAGGTACAGTTAGTATTGATGATCAAAATTTTATCCCCGGTGACTTTAAATTGTCTCAGGCGTATCCTAACCCGACTAATGCCTGGATCAATTTTGAGCTGGATGCAGAGAACGTAGGTAACTATTCGATTTCTCTCCATTCCCTTGATGGACGTGCAATAATCTCTCACAACTACCTGCTCCAATCAGGTAAAAATCATCTTTCATGGAGTTTAGGGAATCTACCGTCTGGTCAATATATCTTGACTGCAAACAATAATGGGAATATCCACTCTCGAAAACTAATTGTAGTTAAATGATCCGTATCCTTCCCTTTATCATCATTGTATCACTTGTCTTTGGTCAGGAAAAAAGCCTACCAAACGTTAAACTAAAAGATATGAACAAGAAGACTCATAGCCTTAACGCTATGGTAGAAGGCAAGTTGACCTTGATCAATTTTTGGGCAACTTACTGTATTCCATGTCGTAAAGAGATGAAACACCTGAACAGGATCAGTCAGTCATTTTCAGATCAAAACGTGCAAGTTATTGGCATTTCAATTGATGATTCTAGAACGGTTGGTCGAGTAAAAACCATGGTCAAATCACAAAAAGTTGATTACGCCATTTTACTGGATACTGATCAAAAACTTTACAAAAATTTCAACACAGCAGCCATGCCATTTTCCATTTTGGTTAATCCCGAAGGAAACATTATTTGGGAACACACAGGGTATGTCCCAGGTGATGAATCCAGGATGGAAAGCGAGATCAAAAGAGCACTTCAACCTCAAGTTACAGACTAAACTCTTTGCTAAATCTATTACGAATTCTCCTGACCTTCTCATTACCCTTGAGTCTATTGGCGGAAGGGGTCTCGTGGAATATGAGCGTATCCTCCAGTCTTGGATATGGTCAACAATTGGATGAGGATTATAACTACTTCGAGAATTTCTTGAACGGGTCCTTAGAGTCCGGTGCTTGGTATTTTGATGCCAGATTTGAATATAGTACACCTCCTGAATATGGGTTTGAATTTACTGGTTTAGAGCGAGCTTCCCTCAGATACTCAACAGATTCATGGATGTTGGAACTGGGCGATATCTGGAAGACTTTTGGACGAGGACTGGCCCTAAATCTATATGAAGATCAACTCATTGATTTCAACTCTAAAGTAAAAGGGATGCATCTCTCGATGAGTTACTCTGATGTCCTAAGTATGAGTCTTATTGCAGGTGCAAATCATGACTTTAAATTTTATTCGCCAAGCTCTGATCTTAGAACGCCTGATGGTAAAACGGAATATGATCTTGGTGGACTGGAACTCGAATTTACACCCATCTCGGGTTTGTGGGCATTGAGCCCATATCTCATCATTGGAAACGTGCGGTCGGATATGTTATGGAGTGATTACGACTCGCAAACAAAAACCATTACAGCTGATACTGTATTGCAGACAATGAGCACCTTTCAGAGCGGGTTTAACCAGACCTACTTCGGTGAAGAGTGGGACATATATCTTGAATACGGGAGGACTATCAGATCGACTGATTATCCAATTGTTAAGCAAAGTATTGAACAAATTGAGGGCGGTCTATCTCTGGAAAAAACCAATCCAAAATATGAAAGTCAGCAATCAAATCTATATCTGCAAGCAAACTGGTTCCCAGAATGGTTCACGCTCATGTTTGAGTACAAGAGATACCTGAATGGGGTTGAATCGGTAGGCGATAAACGAAATCCCTTGCTCCAGGCTTCAAAACCACTACCCTGGCAATTAGGACCTACCGGTATTCGGCAGCATGATATCAACATTTTAAGTAATGTGACTCATCCCGTTGATTATGGAGATGAATTAGGCTGGAATCTTGAACTCAGAAAATATATCAATGATAACTGGTCTTTTCTGTTTAATGCGAGTCAGACCTCACAGTCTAGAGATAGTAGAGATCTGGAATTAGACACAGGTTATTGGCCAACTCAAGCGTTAACCCACAACCCATGGCAGGAATACTATACAGAGTTAGAATATACTGGTAAGCGTCTGTCAGAAAGACTGGTGCTAGCTTATACACGATCAGCTCTTAGTGGGGAAAAGGCGGCAGAGATAGCGGAGCATTATAGTTTTGTCCCGCTCTACTTATCCTGGCACAATCAAAATGACTTCGTGTATTCCACCACAGTTGAGCTGCAGTATTCTAGGATCCAAAGTGAATTATATACGGGTGGAATTTTAGGCCAACATGACTATCAAGGTGCACATGTTATTGTCGGTATCGATATGTTCCAAAAATATTCAACAGCCATCATCTGGGATGTCAGTAATGATCCTTTACTAAATGCCGGTGCTGAGGACTCTCAGCATTGGGTCAGTGGTGAGATATCTATGAAGCCCATCGATAGAATGTGGTTAAGAGCCTTATATGGTAAGGAAAAGGGTGGCGTTAGATGTACAGGTGGTGTTTGCAGAGTCTTAAATCCCTTTGAAGGGGCACGTCTGACTCTGGAGTGGCGGCTATGAGAAATCTTTTTCTCTTTTTACTCACAGTGTTCGGTCTATGGAGCTGTGAATGGGCTCCGCAACAAGTAGAACTTGTCTCTGAAACTCAGGTTCGAACTGTTAATTTAGCTTTAGGTGACACATTAGATATCGACGTAGCAGGTTATGATCTCAATCTTGAGGATGAAGCACTGCAGGATATTATCCAGTTTGTAGAATTTGGGCCTTCGAATATCCGTTTAATTGGCACAGCACTTGGGACAACTCAAATAAGTGTGAGCTATAAATTACCTATAATAGAAGGACCAAATGAAGTAGGACTTATGTATCTGGATATAACGGTTACAGATGGTTTTCCACTTGAGCTAATTCTAGGTGAATGGACAACCGTTGTTTTGGCTGACTATTTGACCGAAGCGCAGTTATTACAGGTAGACTCAATTACAGTAAAATTTGCAGAAAGATTAAATGATAAGGACATTCCGGTTCAGATCAATACATCCGAAGTAGGGCTTCAAGGTATTTATCCCGGTATAGTGAGAGTGGAGATCGTTACTTATGACAGTCTGGGGCTACAGATAGTGCCTTTACAATTTGAAACTCGAACAGAAATTAGAACCACTGTCCTTGCAGAAATCTATACCAATGCCGGTTGTGTGAATTGTCCTGAGGCCAATCATAGTATAGATCTCTTATATGAAGCATTTCCTGAAAATTTCACAGCTATTCGCTATCATGTCTTCTGGACAGATCCTTTTGATCCAATGAATTTGTATAATCCCACGGAAGTTGAGGATCGTCGGGTTTTTAGTGGCAATTCTTACGAAGCACCCAAAATCTATATGAATGGTGAAGTTGTAAACTACGCTGATTATAGTGGTTTGGTCTCATCAGTCTCTCAAAATATTTCAGCCGGTGCAGATGTACACATCTGGAAACCAACCTACATGGAATCGGCAGATAGTCTATTTATAGATTACAAAGTGGAAAATTTCAGCACCCCATTGTCTGATGTGTTGATTTACTCAGTCTTGACTCAGGATAGTATTTATTATGAGGGCACAAATGGAGAGAAAATCCACATGCAAGTTATGCGAGATATTACTTCTAGTGTGATATCAGAGCTAAGTAGTGAGGTTATCATGTCTCATAGCTTGAAACGTGTTCCTCATACAGAGGATACTGATAAGCTGAACCTGGTTCTATTTGTCCAGGATATGAGCTCAAGAGATATTCTCCAGGTTACTGATTACTCAGTTTCTGAGCTCTTGCCATAAATGGTGTAAGAGTTTATTATCATCCATGGAAAGCCTACACCCATTCATAGTTCATTTTCCAATAGCACTAATAATAGTGTCCTCATTATTTGATACTTTTGGAGCTTTTAAAAATCACCTTCAAAGTACAAAGACAGCATTCTATCTACAGCTCATGGGTGCTTTAGGAGGAATTCTAGCAGCTTTTACTGGGAATCTGGCTGAAACTGCTATCAGATCTCAAGAGCAGTTAAGTTTAAATGTCTCTGAATCTCTTGGTACCCACATATCATGGGGAAATGCAAGTGTCTGGATCATTCTAATCGTGGTTTTGGGACGAACATTTGCTATTCTTGAAAAAAAAGAGTGGGCCAGTAGCAGTTGGATTTTTGCTAGCCTTAGCTTGATGCTTTCAGGTCTAGTACTTATTACTGGTCTTTACGGTGGGCAACTTAGTACTTCAGTACTTCAATATTTTATCAATCATTAAATTTGAATCATATAACCTTGCGAAGGTTTAAAACCTTCGCAAGGTTATTGGCTAGACCTAACTCTTGATGAATTGTTTCCCATTCATTGAAGCAAGGAAAGCAGCGATCTTCGAAGCTTGTTCAGGAGAGATCTGCTGCATGAGTTGCATGTCGCCCATCATGATAATGGTTTCCTCTAGACTGACTACACCACCATCATGCATATAAGGTCCGGTAAGGGCTATGTTTCGGAGTGAAGGTACTTTAAACATGAATTTATCCTGCTCTAGTCCAGTAACCTCAAAGCGACCTTCATCAGTGAGATTCTTGTAGGGTTTAACCAAGCCATTTTTCTGATACATGTTTCCACCCAACATGGAGCCCATGTGGCAGGTTGTACAGGCCTTATCCATAAATAACTCAAGACCTTGAACTTCAGTTTTTGTGAGAGATTTGAGATCACCTTGCAAATAATCGTCAAAGCGATCATGAGTGATCAGAGTACGCTCGAATGCTGCGATTGCTTCTGTAATATTCTCATAGTCAATCGAGCTTTGACCGAATGCGGCGGCGAACATGGCTTCGTACTCAGGAATTGCTTTAATTTTTGCCTCAGCAGTTGCCGAATCAGGAATTGCCATCTCGGCTGGATTTAAAATTGGTCCACCAGCTTGCTCGTTAAGATCAACTGCGCGGCCATCCCAGAATTGGACAAAATGGAAACCGGCATTAAAGACAGTTGGAGAATTTCTAGGGCCTGGAATACCGTTAGTGCCATTGGAGGTTGCCATGTTATCGACACCAGCTTTGGCAATATCATGACACGTATTGCATGACATATCTCCGGTATTTGAGAGCGCTGTTTCAAAATAAAGTTTTTCGCCAAGATCGATTCTTACTTGAGTGTCATTTTCAGATCCAGGCATTGTATTAGGAACGGTAGCAAACATAGGTTTGGCTTTGGCTAGAATTCCCTGCTGATAGCTAAGGTCTTCTTTGGGCTCACTGCTGCATTGGAACAATAGTGTACTCATCAAAACAGATAAAATAAGACTTACAGTCTTTTTCATGGTCGTATTCCCCTTAATTAATTTTCAATAAATGCGTAAGCACAGCAACTTACTTACACAAATATAAAATGCATCTGAAAAGTCAGCATATATGAACATTCATGTGTGACAGACAGATGACACATTGAGTTAATTTATTCATTTCTACAAACCACCACTTGCGGACACATTTTCGATATGTATATTACATACCGACCAGTCGGTATGTTGGATTTTAATGATAAGGATTAACATGACTGAACGAAGACCCAGCTCTGAACGTAGAAGCGAAATCCTGGAAGCAGCACTCACTGTTTTCATTCGAAAGGGGTACTCGGATACAAGGATGGACGACATAGTCGAAGAGATTGGCTTGAGCAAAGGCGCTATATATCACCATTTTCAGAGTAAAAGAGAATTGTTCATCGCCCTCATTGAACATTGGATGGATCAGTTCTTAAGTCTGGAGAGAGGCGCAAAAATGAGTGGGTCTCCTTCGGCAGACTTGATTCGAAAAGTTGCGCGATTCACAGCAAAAATATTTAAAAGAAATCCAAATTGGTTCTTATTGGAACCCGAAATATGGGCATTTGCTAATCGAGATCGTGAGATCAATGAATTAGTGGGGCAACTTTATACCCGCATTTTGTCAGAGCTAGAAGCACTCATTGAAAGAGGTGTGAAATTCGGTGAATTCAAACCAGTGAATTCAAGAATGATAGCCCTATCCATTATGACATCTTTACATGGCATGATCTGGTTTGTTTTGTTCCAGCCAGAGGATTTCTCATTAGAGGAATATGTCGACATAAATATGGATTTTATCCTGAATGGAATTGCCAAACAGGGGGAGTAAATGAATAAAATTGTATTCAAAATAAGGAGAGCATTATGAAAAAGGGTGGCGCATTTTTAACCACACCCTTTGGCGTGGATGAGATATTCACCAGAGAAAAGTGGTCGGATGATCAAAAAGAGTTTTTTCAAGCCATTGGCGATTTTGCTGAAGAAGCCGTCGCATCCAGGGCAGATGATATTGAAAAACTGGATGAAGCATTATCTCGGGAATTCATGACCCAGATGGGTGAGATGGGTATGTTGGGATTGGATGTTCCTGAGAAATATGGTGGCATGGGCTTGGATAAAACCGCCGCTGCACTTGCTTTGGAAGCTATGGGCAGAAGCGCTAGTTCATCTCTCATGGTTACGGTTACAGATCATACAGGTATTGGGCTCTTACCTATCCTATGGTATGGGAATGATGAACAACGCGAAAAATATATTCCCAAAATGATGACAGGGGAATGGATGTCGTCGTATGCACTTACTGAACCTGGTGCAGGGTCAGACGCATTAAACGGAACAGCCACGGCCAAGCTCAATGATGAGAAAACTCATTATATCCTTAATGGGGTGAAACAATTTATCACCAATGGAAGTTGGGCAGATATAGGTATTGTCTTTGCGAAAGTGGATGGGGATAAATTAACCGCCTTCATTCTAGATCAAGAGACTACGGGTTGGGAACGTGGACCTGAAGAACATAAACTGGGTATCAAAGGTTCTTCCACAACAACCTTCATCTTGAAAGACTGCAAAGTCCCGATTGAAAATGTTCTTGGGGGAGTTGGAAAAGGCCCCGCTGTCGCGTTTAATGTTCTCTACATTGGTAGGCTCAAACTGGGTGCTGTTACAATGGGAGGCGCAAAGCAGGCCATCAGAACAGCCTTAGACTACGCTAAGGAAAGAGAACAATTCGCTCAACCACTAACGGCCTTTGGAATGATGCAACGTAAGTTTGCAGATATGGTCATTCGCTGCTATGAGGCAGACACGATTACCTATCAGTCTACAGGCTCCATAGATGCTGGTGTTGAGCAGTTTGGTGAAGATGATCCAGAATACTACGACCATCTTTACACTGTAATCGAAGATCATGCCATTGAGAATAGTACCAATAAGATATTCTCATCTGAAGCTCTTTGGATCAATGCCGACGACGGATTACAGATTCTGGGTGGTTATGGGTTCTCAGAAGAATACCCATTTGCTCGCATTCTCAGAGACGAGCGAGTAAACCGAATTTTTGAGGGAACCAATGAGATCAATAAGTTGATCATCTCAGGTATCGCTCTTAAAAAGGCCATTCTAGAGGAACTGCCCATCCGTGAGCAAGTCCTCGCATTGGGTGAGAATTGGCTCCCTGAAGTTGATATCGCTGATGACCATCCCATGGCCCAAGAGATAAAGGCTGTGGAGCTTGGAAGGGGCATTGTTCTCAAGACATTAGATGAACTCATTCTAAAACATGGCCAGGATTTCAAGAATACTCAGTTTGAAATTGAGGCCTTTGCTGACATGGTAATTGCTCAGCAAATCATCTTCAGTGTATTAAGACGCTATCTGCAACTGGACGATTCACATCCAAGGCGAGAGGTTGTTGCTTCAGTCCTGAGAGTATCAGTCCTAAGAAATTTGGAAACAATTATTTCCAATTCGAAACGGATACTGAGACATATTCTCGATGAAAAGGATAGAACTGATAAACTAAGTAAATTGGATCAAACCATCGCCGATCTGGCTTATCACAGTGATGTAATCGAAGAACAGAAAACCATATTTCAAACCTTACTCAATCGCGGTGAATATCCGCTGAATGATTGATAGGTGATGACAAAATATAGGATTTAGGAGATTAATATGAGCGAAAGATATAGTGTAATCGTTGACGCAGTACGGAGTCCAATTGGCATAAAAAATGGTCAGATGATTGGTATGCGTCCAGATGATATAGCAGCTCAGGTTGTGAAAGCCTTAGTTGAAAGAAATCCAACAGTTAAACCTGAGATGGTTGAGGACCTCGTCCTTGGATGTGCCTTCCCTGAAGGAAATCAGGGGATGCTCATGGGAAGAGGCGTCGCACTATTGGCTGGATTGCCTGTTACAACTACGGGTAGTACCATCAATCGTTTTTGTGGTTCTTCCATGGATGCTTTACATCAATTGAGCGCCGCTATTTTGGCAGGTGACAAAGAGATTGGGATCGCAGCCGGCGTTGAGGATATGTTCGGTGTCCCCATGGGTGGCTATAACCCGGATTTCAGCCCCGAACTGTATGAAATGGACTACTACATGGGGATGGGTGAAACCGCTGAGAATCTAGCTGAAGAGTTGAAGATCAGCCGTGAGGATCAGGAAGCCTTCGCCATTGCTTCTCATAAAAAGGCACTTGCTGCCCAGGCAGCTGGGAATTTCGACAACGAGATTATTCCTATCGAGATCGAAGGAGTTCGTGTCGAGAAAGATGAAGGTCCAAGAGAACCTGATGAGGCTAAGATCAAATCACTCTCACCTGCGTTTTTGGAAGAGGGATCGATCACAGCTGCCACATCCAGCCCAATTAGTGTTGGTGCATCTGCTGTTTTGATCATGAGTAATACAAAGGCTGAAGAATTGGGTCTTAAAGTCAGAGCGAAGATCATTTCTCGTGCTGTTGCTGGTGTTGATCCAACCCTTATGGGGTCGGGACCATTACCTGCCACTGAGAAGGCGCTCAAAAATGCTGGAATGACACTTGATCAAATCGATACCATTGAATTGAATGAGGCTTTTGGTGCTCAATCTCTCTACGTCATCCGTAAAGGTGATTGGCCAAGTGAAAAGATTAATCTCAATGGTGGAGCAATTGCCTTGGGACACCCATTGGGATGTTCAGGAGCAAGAATTGTGACAACCCTATTGAATGTCATGGAGCAAAATGATACTCGTTACGGTTTGGCAACCATGTGCATCGGGACTGGACAGGGTATTGCCACCATCATCGAAAGGAGCTGATCATGGCTTTGGAATTTAAAAAGGTAGCCGTATTAGGCGCAGGGGTCATGGGGGCTCAAATAGCCACCCATCTCTCCAACGCAGGGATACCTAGTCTCCTCTTTGATATGAATCAGGAGTTGGCTGAACAGGGCTTGGAGGGGATGAAAAAGCTGAAACCCAGTCCGGTATACAATCCGAAGACCTTGGGTATGGTTACGCCGTGTAATTATGATGATCACCTTGATCTTATTGGTGAAGTAGATTGGGTTATTGAGGTCATTGCAGAACGTCTGGACTGGAAACAAGGATTGTTTGCGAAAATTGTCCCCAAGATGAATGCCACGGCGCTACTTACCAGTAATACTTCTGGTCTATCCGCAGCTGAAATGGCTGAAGCCTTACCGGCAGATGTAAAAAAACGATTCTTTATTACGCATTTCTTTAATCCACCTCGCTATATGAAGTTGGTAGAGTTGGTGGGAAGTGAAGATACTGATCCACAAGCCATGCAAGATGTAGCCGTTTTCCTGGAAGATGTATTGGGTAAAGGCGTCGTGTGGGCTAAAGATACAGCGAACTTTATTGCAAATCGCATTGGGGTTTATGGCATGATGTTGACTCTCAAACTTGCCCGAGAAAAGCGTTTAAATATCCCTGATGTCGATATGCTCACCGGTACGGTCATCGGTCACATGAAGTCAGCAACTTTTAGAACTGCTGATGTGGTTGGTCTCGACACTCTGGTGCATGTAGCTGAAAATGCCTATGCAAAGGGTGAATCGGATGAGGAAAGGGATATCTTCCAGATTCCAGATTACTTGAAATCAATGCTGGACAATGGTTGGTTGGGTCAAAAATCAAAGCAAGGGTTCTATAAGAAGGTCGACAAGAAGACCATTTTATCACTTAATCTCGAGACACTCGAGTATGAACCTTCTGTCAAGAAGAAATATGATGCCATCAGGGTTTCCAAAAATGAAACCTTTCTGCCTGGGAAGCTCAGAAGTCTGGTAGGTATCGATGATGTTGCCGGAAAGTTTCTTTGGGATCTCCATGCAGGTATGCTCATCTATTCTGCTAATCGCTTACCTGAAATCTCCGATGACCTGATTAATATCGATAATGCGATGAAATGGGGTTTTGGCTGGGAATTGGGTCCTTTCGAGATCTGGGATGCTCTTGGTGTAGCAGGAACTATTACAAGAATGCAGCAGGATGGACGTAAGATTCCTGCCTGGGTCAAGACTATGCTAGACAAGGGATTCACCTCATTCTATGGCTTTGATGGTAAAGTCAAAACTTATTATGATCCTGCCAGTGAATCCATGCAGGCAATTCCAACTCATGATCTGGCAACAGATTTTGAAGTTATCAAGAAAACGGGTGGTCATATTAAGAAAGACTGGTCGGCTTCTCTGATAGACTTGGGAGATGGAGTTGCTGCTGTAACCATGCATTCAGTGTTACAGCCAACATTCAATCCAATTGATGGATCGGTGATCAGTATGTTTGACCAGGCGGTAGACTGGGTTCAGGAGAATGGCTACAAGGGTTTGGTAATTGCCTCAGAAGCAACCCACTTCTCCGCTGGAGCCAATCTTGCCCTCATGTTGCGAGCCATTGATGAGAAGGATTGGGATAGTCTAGACGCTATGAGTAAAGCCATGCAGGATGCTCTGCAGAAGTTACGTTTTGCTCCATTCCCAGTTGTTGCTGCACCGCATTCACTCGCTTTAGGTGGCGGCTATGAGACAATTGGAGCTGCAGATCGTATTGTGGCGGCTGCTGAATTGTACACTGGGCTGGTCGAGGTCGGTGTTGGACTGATTCCAGGCGCTGGGGGTAACTTGCGCTTGATCATGAAACTGCAAGATCGTATGTCAAAAGGACGGGCCGGAGCTTTTCCAGTGGCTCAGAAAGCATTTGAGGCTATTGGTTTTGCTAGAGTCTCCATGTCAGCCAAGGAAGCCGTCGCTATCGGATATCTGACCAAAGAGGACAAGATCATTGTCAATGGTGATCATCGCGTAGCAAAAGCCAAGGAAGAAGTCTTGGCCATGAGCGATGGATATGTTGCACCTGAGATGCGAAAAGATCTGTTTCTCCCTGGGAAGGGTGGTCGTTTAGCTGTAAAGAGTACCGTAAAGGGCTTCCTCAAAACAGGGAAGATCTCCGAGCATGACGCTCTCATTGCCGAGAAGTTGTCATTTGTACTCACTGGTGGTTCAAAGGGTGGCATAATGACACCATTGGATGAGCAGTATCTATTGGATATAGAAAGAGAGGCATTTGTTTCATTAGCTGGGGAACCAAAGACGCGTGCCCGCATTGAATACATGCTGAAGAGAGGCAAACCTCTCAGAAACTAATCAGCGCTCCTGGGTTTTCCGTTTTCCTCCTCGGGTGCTTTATGTGAGAAGGCAGTGATTTTATTGCTGCCTTCTTTTTTTATGACTACAATTGAGTATATTTGTAGTCATAACCACGGCGAAACTTAACGTGATGGTTATTCACCAAATATCAGTCTATGGAATTTGTCTCATATGTTTAAATTATTGGTCTAATTCAGGATGAAAGTAAGTCTGCTATGAAAGCTGAAGATAAATTACAGATCAGGAATCGCATCGTCTCAGATATTGCGAGTGCGCGAGAACAGGTAGTTGAGTTAGAGGAATTAACCAAACCCATAGCACCTGATTGTGCCATTGGTCGCATATCCAGAATGGAAGCAATCAATAATAAGAGTGTCAATGAACTCCTTTTGGTAAAAACAAAAAATAGATTAACTAAATTGGAAGTATCACTAGGAGCTATTGAACGTGAAGATTACGGATTCTGTCGAGTCTGCAAAGAGCCCATACCTTTGGGACGATTGATGATGTTACCTGAATCCGAGAGATGTGTAGATTGTGCATAAGGGGAAAATAATGGCGCATATAAAATATTTATTGCTGGGGCTACTCGTTTTAGCGCTTGGTTCATGCATTCAAACAAACAAAAATGGACTCTCTGGGACCGATACCCTGCCCATGAATGATCCCTTTCTCTGGTTGGAAGAAGTAGAGGGGGAACGTGCATTAACCTGGGTTCGTGAGCAAAATGCCCGTACTCTTGAAGAACTACAAGCTGACCCCCGTCTCAAACAACTTGAGGGTGAAGCATTAGCCATCTATGAAGCACAGGATAAGCTAGCATATGGAAAAATCAGAGGGGATTACATCTACAATTTCTGGCGTGATGAAAACCATATCCGTGGCATTTGGCGTAGATCACCCGTTAAAGCGTATCTTGAGAATAATCCTGATTGGGATGTATTACTCAACTTTGATGAACTTGCAGAATTAGAAGGTGAAAACTGGGTATATAAGAGTACTTCTGGTCTTCCTCCGGCATATGATCGATTCCTGATTGAATTGTCCAGAGGTGGGAAAGATGCGGTTGTGGTGCGAGAATTTGATATAGCTACAAAATCTTTTGTCGAAGATGGTTTTTATGTTCCTGAGGAGAAGTCTTCAGTCTCGTGGATCAATAAAGATATGCTTTTTCTGGCAACCAATTTTGGCCCTGGTACTATGACTGAAAGTGGATATCCAGCAACAGTTCGTGTATGGAAAAGAGGGGAAGACTTAGCATCCAGCATAGAGGTTGCAGCGGTCCCAGTGGAAAACCTAGGTGTATGGGGCTATACTATTTTTACCAATGAGGGATCATATAAAGTAATCTCAAAGAGTAAGGACTTCTGGTCACACGAAATATTGATTCTTGATGATGACCTAAATACCATAACCTTGGCTCTTCCCAATGATGCTGATTTCCAAGGAATATGGAAGGATCAGATATTTGCCATACTTCGATCTGACTGGCAGGGATCGCCAAAAGGATCATTAATCGCTATTGATCTTGACACGGATATAAAAACAGATGTGTTCATCCCTGATTCAAAGAGTTCTATCTCAGAATTCAATTATTCTTCCACTCATATTTTATTAACCATTCAAGAGGATGTAGTGGACAAGGTATATCGTGGCGGTTTTAGTGAGGGTGCATGGACACTTGATGAGCTGTCATTGCCAGCAGGTGGAACACTATCTATATATAATTCTGATCCCTTAAACCCGGATTTTATCTATACTTTCAATGATCTGATTACTCCAACAACTCTTGGTTATTTCAGTGATGCGTTAAGTGAGTCCCAGGTTATTCGTCAGTCACCGCCTCGATTTAACACAGAAGATTTACAGGTTACTCAGGAATTCGCTACAAGTAAAGATGGGACGCGAATTCCATATTTTCTAGTTACCAGCAAAGATATGCTTAGAGATGGAAATAACCCCACGCTGCTCTACGGCTATGGTGGTTTTGAAGTTTCAGAGAAATCAGAGTACTGGTCAAAACTGGGAAAGCTTTGGATGGAAAAAGGGGGTGTCTTTGCTCTGGCCAACATCCGGGGTGGTGGTGAATATGGTCCCAGTTGGCATCAAGCAGCCTTGAAAACCAATCGACATAAATCTTATGAAGATTTCATTGCCATATCTGAACAATTGATAAGCAATGGAACCACTAGCCCCAAGAAACTAGGTATCATGGGTGGTAGTGGCGGTGGTCTGCTTGTTGGAAGTGTATTCACAATGCGTCCTGATCTATTTAATGCAGTGGTATCCCAAGTTCCCCTTTTGGATATGATGCGATATCATAAGCTTCTCGCAGGTGCAAGTTGGATGAGTGAATATGGAGACCCTGATGATCCCATCGAAGGGGCTTATCTAAAGAAATATTCTCCCTACCACAATGTTTTCCCAGGTAAGAAGTATCCTATGCCCATGTTTACGACATCAACTAAAGATGACAGAGTTCATCCCGGACATGCACGTAAAATGGTGGCACGTATGATGGAACAGGGTCATCCCGTTATGTATTATGAAAATATTGAAGGCGGACATGCTGCCGGTGCAAATTTGAAGCAATATGCTATGATGGCAGGGATAGAATTTACTTATCTACATCGGATGTTGATGGATTAAACTCCGGTACTAAGTGGAAAACATTTAGCAGATACGGGGGAGTTGTTCTCCAACCGGCATATCAACAATTCGATTTGCCCCAAGTCCCGTTTTCAGGGCTACAACACCGGGATGCTTCTCAGTGACTTCACCAATGATAACGGCTTCTTTACCGAGTGGATTCCTGTGCATAGCTGCCAGCACATCATCAGCCATCTCAGGTGGAACCACAGCAACTAGTTTTCCTTCATTGGCTACATAGAGCGGGTCAATTCCCAAAATTTCGCAGGCACCCCGGACATCATCATTTACGGGTATCCGACCATCGAATAGCTGAATACCAACTTTTGAAGAGGTGGCGAATTCATTTAAACTCGTTGCCAAGCCACCACGTGTTGGATCTCGCATAGCATGAATATTATTACTGACCTTTAACATGTCCTCAACCAGATGATTTAAACCAGCTGTATCACTTTTAACTGTGGATTGAAAAGACAGACCCTCACGACTGGTCATGACCGCCATTCCATGGTCTGCCAGTGTCCCAGACAGCAAGATTTTGTCACCCGGTTTAAGATTTGAAGCTGATATATGGACATCATCAGGAACAAAACCTATACCGGTAGTATTGATGAATAGCTTATCACAACTGCCTCTATTTACTACTTTTGTATCTCCAGCCACTATCTGGATCCCAGCAATCTTTGCGGCTTTTTCCATGGATAATGCAATTCGATGCAGGGTTTCGAAAGGCAGTCCTTCCTCAAGAATAAACCCAACACTTAGGAACTTTGGTTGAGCACCACTCATGGCAACGTCGTTGACTGTTCCGTTGATGGCCAGATCACCAATGTCCCCACCGGGAAAGAAAATCGGATCAACTACAAACGTATCTGTGCTAAATGCGATGCGACCACCAGGATTCTCTAGAATGGCCTGGTCTTCCATTTTTTCCAGAGTGGTGTTTGAAAATCGAGGTAGAAATATCTTCTCGATCATCTCACTGGATAGCTTACCACCAGCACCATGAGCGAGCTGGACCGTGGCATGACTTAAAATTGGGACGGGGCAGGAGAGGTTCTCAGGAAAATCCATATTTGTTCCTATTTCTTATTTTTACAACGAACCAAACGAAATCGACGAATGGTGTATGATAGATTTAGGTATAGTCATATTCGTCGCTTTTCCCAAAAATATCTGTGCTTATCTGTGCTTATCTGTGTTCATCCGTGGCTAAAAAGGTTTTATGAGTATTAATCTAATATTCGTTGGTATTTGTAATAAGCCGCACATGCACCCTCACTTGAAACCATAGTGGCACCCAGAGGACTTTGCGGTGTACACTCTTTTCCAAAGGCTGGACAATCATGTGGTTTTTTTAATCCTTGAAGAATCACACCACTGATACAAATCTCGGGTTCATCTGCGTGTATATCACCGACGTCAAATTTGAATTCAGCATCGTGAGCAGCGTATTTCTCGCTGATTTTGAAGCCGCTAACTGGAATTTCACCAATTCCTCTCCATTTTCGATCCGTTATGGCGAAAACATCCTGAATGATCGATTGTGCTGCCTGATTTCCACCTTCTTCAACTATACGGGTATAACAATTTTCGACGACATGGGTCCCTGCTTCCAATTGTTTAACGGTATGTAGAATTCCATCCAGAACATCCATGGGTTCGAATCCAGTGATCACGATAGGAACTTTATACTTTTCAGCAATGGGCGTGTATTCATCCCAACCCATGACTGTGCAAACATGGCCGGCTGCCAGATACCCTTGAACCCGATTACTTGGGGATGAGAGGAGAGCCTCCATGGCAGGTGGGACCAAAACATGACTCACCAATTCACTAAAGTTGCTTAAACCTTCTTTGGCTGCTTGAGCAATTGCCATGGCATTTCCCGGTGCGGTTGTTTCAAAACCGACAGCAAAGAAAACCACCTCTTTATCAGGGTTCTCTCGTGCTATCTTTAAGCTTTCCAGTGGGGAAAATACGGTTCGAACGTCACCACCTTCTGAGCGCACCATAAATAGATCCTTATGGCTACCCGGAACCCGCAGCATATCCCCAAAACTTGTAAAAATTACATCTGGACGACCAGCAATTTCAATGGCCCTATCGATAATTTCTAAGGGAGTTACACAGACGGGGCACCCTGGACCGTGAACGAGTTCGATCTCTTTGGGGAGAACCTGGTCAATCCCATTCCTAATAATCGAATGGGTCTGGCCTCCACAGATTTCCATGATGACCCAAGGTTGGGTAGTTACCGCGTGAATTTCATCCAGAATTTTTTTAGCTACAACGGGATCTCTGAATTCATCTAAATATTTCAATCGGGGCGCTCCAATTTATCAATCTCAATCCCATCTTTTTGGGCAGCATCAATGACCTCATCCCAAGCATCAAATGAACGTTTGGCTTCCTCTTCATTCAAAACTGAGAGCGCAAATCCAGCATGAACAATTGTGTATTCGCCAACCTCGATCTCAGGTACATATTCCAGACACGCTTTGCTTACTGATCCGGCAAAATCGATATTACCCATTTTGAGACCGTTTTCATCGAAAATTTCTAGGAGTTTACCGGGTATTGCTAGACACATATGTGGGTTCCTGAGTTTGTGGGTTCACTCTCAATCTACGCCAAAACATACTAAGTAGAAACTCAATATCGTACAGACGCGATGCATCGCGTCTCTATCTATATGACCGTCCAACCGCAATTTGCCCTAAGGCGATACCGCCATCATTTGTTGGAACTTGCTTGTGAGTAAATACTTCAAATTTCGCGTTTTCTAACTCGTCAATTAAGCCCTCAAATAAGAGCTTATTCTGAAAAACGCCCCCACTCAACACGATTTTATTCACACCATCGTGATCTCGCAGACGTTCAGCTACTTTCAGAAAAGATTTAATAAGACTATGATGAAACCACTGACTGAGGGACATGAGAGAATAGCCTGAGTGGATTCGTGAAACCAACTCTGTCATTATATGGGGAATTGAGATGAGATAGCGATCTTCAGGCTTAAGAATGTCGAAGATCGAGTGGTCATAACCGAGTTGATTGTTCGCTGCCTGCATAAATTCAATTGCCGCCTGGGCTTCATATCTAATTTCCTGCCGGCCACCTGAAATTGCTGCAACTGCATCAAAAAGTCGTCCACAGCTACTGGTTAAAGGTGAGTTGATATCTTTATCAATCATTTGTATGATGGAACTCGTGTCCTTGCCCCTCAACATGGGGATATCAGGAAGTATATTTCCATAATGATGATAGAGGTAACTTAAACCCGTACGCCAAGGCGCCTTAATAGCAGCTTCTCCACCGGGTAAAGGCATAGGATCAAAGGAAGCTTTTCGCTCAAAATTGGACATATCTCCAACCAGGAACTCTCCACCCCAAATAGTTCCGTCAGTCCCATATCCTGTCCCATCAAGGATGATACCTGTCACAGGTTCGTTGAGATCATTCTCAACCATGCAAGCAGCGAGGTGGGCGTGATGATGTTGAACCGCCAATGTGGGAAGGTCTTGTTCTTTTGCCCATTTGGTAGATAGATACTCAGGGTGAAGATCATGGACAATGAGCTCAGGTTCAATCTGGAAGATGCGCTTGATGTGATCGATGGTCATCTGAAAAAACTCATAAGCTTCCAGATTTTCCAAATCACCAATATGCTGACTCAGAAATACCTTCTCATCTTTTGAAAGCGCTATGGTATTCTTGAGTTCACCTCCTACAGCCAGAATCGTAGGGCCCTTCTCCTTCAGGAATATGGGTGTTGGGGCATAGCCTCTACTCCGCCTGACAGGTCGTATACTACCACCCATTTCGATGACAACAGAATCATCACTCCGCAGATAGATATCGCGATCGTGAAAAAGAAAATAATCCACCATATTTGATAAACGTTCCAGTGCTTCATCATTATCGATACAGATTGGTTCTTCACTATAATTTGCGCTCGTCATGACCAAAACATCGAGGGATTCATTCAATAATAAATGGTGAAGAGGAGTGTATGGCAGCATAATCCCAAGTCGATCTGAACCTGGGGCAATATTGGGTGCTAGATTGGTCCCATGTTTACGTGAGGCCAATAGAATAGGAGCCTGTATCGATGTCAGTGTTTGTTTCTCAATCTCATTGAGTTGAACCAGTTGCTCAGCTAACTCAAGAGTTCGGATCATCAATGCGAATGGCTTTTCATCTCGGCCTTTAGCCTGACGTAGGCGAGCTACTGCAGCCTCATTCCTTGCATCAACAGCCAGGTGAAAACCACCCAAGCCTTTGATGGCTAAAATCTTGCCTTGGGCCAGCAGTTCAGCTGCTAGGTGGATTGGATTGTCACTGTCCAGTTTGACTCCTTGAACATCAGTCATCCAAACTTGGGGGCCGCATACAGGACAGGCATTTGGCTGTGCATGGAAACGGCGGTCTCCTGGATCCTCATATTCTGCTTTACAGTCTGGGCAGAGAGGAAAGTCCTTCATTGACGTATATGGTCTGTCGTACGGAATATTTTCGATAATAGTATATCGAGGTCCACAATTGGTGCAATTTATGAAAGGGTATTCATGGCGCCGATCTTCCGGGTCAAAAAGTTCCTGAAGACAATCATTGCACAGCACAACATCGGGGGAAATCAAGGTCGAGATTTCAGTGTTGTCACTAGAAGCGACAATGGTGAATGCCTCTTCCGAAACTGAAATAATTTCGTTCTCTATTGTAGAGGTGATTGTTGACAGGGGCGGCGCTTCCGTTTGTAAGCGCTGACTAAATTCGAGAAGTTGCTCCTCTGAGCCTTGAACTTCAATTATAACACCGGCAGAAGTGTTTGAAACAAAGCCAGTAAGCCCAATATCCTGCGCCAGACCATAGATAAAGGGGCGGAAACCAACACCCTGGACGATGCCGTTGACCAGGAGGTGTTTTCTAATATGTTTTGGAGTTCCAGGCATATAAATAATTAAGATTTCATGAGATGGTCTTCGCGAGGGAGCGGAGGGAGCGTAGCGATCTCAGAATGAGCCAAAATTGGTATCCGAGATTGCTTCGTCGCAAGCTCCTCGCAAAGATGCAAAAGGCTTACTTCTTTATGCTTTCCTGTAACCAATTCAGCCAGGCATCCATGCCCTCACCCGTAGTCGCTGACAACTCAAAGAACTCAAGGTGATGATTTACCTGAAGCGCATATTCTTTACATTTGTCCACATCAAATTGCACATAGGGTAAAAGATCAATTTTGTTAATGATGCAAATATCAGCAGCATCGAACATGGTGGGATATTTTGCTGGTTTGTCTTCACCTTCAGTGACACTGATAATGACAACACGTTTATCTTCTCCTAAATCAAAAAGGGCAGGGCACACAAGATTCCCAACGTTTTCAATAAAGAGAATAGAGTCATTCTTTAATTCCAGTTCACCATACGCCGTATGGATCATATCTGCATCCAAATGACAGCCATTCCCTGTGTTGATCTGTAAAACAGGCACTCCCGTAGCTGCCACACGGTCTGCATCATTCATGGTTTGTTGATCACCCTCGATCACGGCACAAGGTGTATCAGTTATTGCCGTAAGGGTTTTCTCTAGCAGTGTTGTTTTTCCAGATCCTGGAGAGCTAACCAGATTAATAGTGAAGACATTCTTTGCTTCGAAATATCCGCGATTCCGTTGTGCAAGCAGACTGTTTTCACCCAGAATGTCCTGTTCAACTGCAATCGTACGATCATGACTGTGATCGTGGGGGTGTTTATGGTCATGATCATCTTGGTGCTCATGCGAATGAGGATGACCATCTCCGTGGTGATGATGTTTTTCACCGTGTTTCCTAAAAGTTACTGATTCTCCAGGTGTTCCGCATCCACAAGTATCACACATATTTTATCCCTTCGAAAATTATCAATTTAAAGAGGTTCTCTCGCTAAGGTCGCAGGGGCGCAAAGCGTAGTTTAGGCCATCGAGTTCCAGGCTTCTTATCTTTAATACAAATACTCTCTGCGTCTTCGCATACTCTGCGAGAGGTGTTTTACAATAATCAGTATTATTCATTTACAGTGACTGCTTTAAGTCTTAGCTCACGACCTTGTTTGATCTCAATCTCGTAGCTCTCACATTCTGGGCAGAGAGCCATAAAACTCTCAATCTCAAAATTAGTATTACATTTCAAGCATTGACCCATACCTGTTATTTCATTGATTAGGAGTTGAGAATCCTCAGCTAGAGTTCCTTTACAGGTAGATTCATAACAGAACTTCAAGGAATCAACCATGACACCTGCTAAGCTTCCAATATCCAACTCGATGCTTTTTATTGACTTTGCACCCTCGCTTCTAGCCTCTTTACAGGCGATATCTACGATATTCATGGCGATGGACATCTCATGCATCTGGTCTAAGCTCCTCTGGTAAGTGTTACAAAGGCAAGTATAATGCCTATAGGCAATAGTTCAATGGAATATCTTCATATTGTTAAACATGAATTTTTAGGGACTCATTTATTTGAATTATTTTTCAGTTGCACTAGAACCGCCCCTAAAGCTGCGATACTCAAACCAATTCCTTCTTGTGTGCTAATTATTTCATCAAGAAAGAACCAGCCTAGAATGGCAATCTGGATCAACATGGTATTATTAATGATGCTTGATTCCATGGCAGAGAGCGAACGTAGTGTGTGATTCCAGAGGGTAAATGCAAATGCAGTATTTATGACAGCCAACCACAACAAGAAGAGCCAGTTTTGGCTACTTATTGTTGGTATTCCAGTCATTGTAACTCCGATAATCAAAAGCAGAAAAGCCCCGATACCCATGCTGATGGAAGTGACCACAAGCGGGCTAATATTTTTATCGCGATTAACATCCCTACCTAGAATAGATGAACTGGAATTTGCGATGATGGCTATAAGCATTACCGCCAGACCAAGTCTTTGACTTTCCAGGAGAGAAACCGGAAAAAAATAATAAACAGCTCCTAGGATAAAGACTAAAGCACCGATCCATTGTATTCGACTTGGTCTCTCATGTAACAGTTTGATACCCATGCCTGCTACGAGAAGGGGTGAAAAATTAAGTAATAGACTAACGGTGACAGCTGGAAGCAGGGATAAGCCCAGAAACATCATGCCTTGGGCAAAAGCATAAAAGACAATCCCTAATAAAATTAGTTTTTGCCATTGCTGAGCAGTGAGTGCTTTAATTTCTTGAGTATATTTTCGTTTGAATAAGAAGGGTATAAAGCACAGAAAGGCCAAAGAATACCGTAATCCCGCATACGTAATCGGGTGAATCTCACTCAGTCCCCATTTGATGATAATGAATGAAGTTGACCACAAAAAGGTGACCAGAAGGGCTTGTAGTATAGGGGCCAGGTGATGAGATTTATTCATGACTTTCGTATTTACTGTTTTCAATGAAGCTATTCAAAGTGCTGAAGGAAAAAAGTGTAAATAAAAAGGGCTGCGAATTTCGCAGCCCTTTGGTCGCATTTGGTAAACGAATGGTTTACCACCCCATTTAAAAACTTTAGCAACCGCACTTCGATAAACTCAGCAACCTCCCGCTGGTGCTTTTTTCTTTTTCTTGCGAACAATTTTGGGTTTATCAGCTTGAGTTTTTGCTGGTGCTGTCATGGCGACAGTTCCACCACCACCCAAAGCGCCACTGGCAGCTTTGCGAAAATCATATTTGGCGAACTCTTCGTCTGGAGAATACACTGATGGCTCTTGTGGGTTCATGATCGTATCAAACCAATAATTGAGACCACCCTGGAGTACGTAGTTATTTTCAAATCCCAATTGACGTAGAATCATCCACCCCTGATGTGAATTCATAGTGCCATTTGAATAGAGAACATTCATCTTTATACCCTGATCAAGGATATCTCTATATTCGTCATTCAAGATGACTGACAGAGGTACATTTACTGCACCTTCAATATGATACTTTTGGAATTCATCTGGTGAACGGACATCAACCAATTGAATACTGGGATCTTTGGAGATAATCCAGTGAGCCACGTCGTCAGCGCTAACCATTTCTGCTGCGCCCTGTACCTCATATAGCATATCCTCTGCCGTTAACTTATAAGGTTTGGTTGTATTCTCTGGTACCATTGCGATGACAACACCCAATAAAAACAGCCCTAAGAAGATGATATTTCTGACAGTCATTTTAATACTCCTCTCTTGGCCATTTTTTTTCAGCCAATTCGCCCAGCTTGAACATTACCAATGCTGCAATTATCACTAGCAGAGTGAGTACGCCACTGGAAATTCCAAACAATTCAGTGACCTTCATGGGTCCAAAGGATCCTGACATGTAAAAATCCTTTATCAGGGGATACCCTTCTGCGAAGAAGAAGATTCCTAAAAAGATGCCACCGATAAATACCATGGCATCAATTTTCCCAATAGCTGCAGCACAAACACTGGTGCCAGGGCAAAATCCACCGATGATAAATCCAGCTCCCATGATGATTCCACCAACAATGGCACTACCCAGAAATGTTGGGTTTACATAAACCAGACTTAAATCGATCCAACCAAACAGGCTGAAGAATAGTAATCCCAGCATGGCCGTGATAGCTCCGGTGAAGAAAACTTTCAAAACAACGGTGTCATAGCCGTAAAACATTCCAGCTAGTTTACGACTGGATGAAAACCCAGCCTGTTCTAAAACAAAACCGAATCCAATTCCGATTACGAAGGCGATGAATAAGTTCCAATCAGCGCCAATAATTTCTTGAGGTACAAGCGGTCCCATATCAGACTCCTATATCCAATTTTTTCTTAAGAAGTAGGCAAGCGCAAAGGCTGTCCCAAAAATAGCCATCATGGAAACAAACCCGGCAACTGAGAGAGTCGCCATACCAGTGAGTGCAGAACCACTCGTACAACCCCGGCCTAATTGGGAACCAAAGCCAAATAAAATTCCACCAGCAGCTGCAAAACCTAACCTGCGGTTCACCGTAATTTTGGGAGAATGTTCTACTTTCCAATTGAGTCTTCCTGAGAGGGCACCTGAAAGAAAGCCGCCAACTAAGACGCCAATCATTTCAAAAACCAGCCAGGCTTTCATAGGAGATTTCCCCTCACCCACATATTTACTATAATACTCTGAGTTGGCAGTGTGCTCAGGTGCGACCACGTCTACCGCTGTTACTACGACACTCTTCACTGCTCCACTTGCCCCCAGACCACGTCCTGAGAAAAAGAAAGCCATGAGGAGAACCAATCCCAATAAGACACCAGCCAAATAAGGATTCATGTACTTTGTTTTCATTTTGTTAACCTTTATTCGAATTCAAAAATTTAATATAGCCAACGGCTAGCTTGGCCAGCACTGACCACGATGAACCGGAGTGCCAAATTGCCTGAAATGATCAGAACTACAGGGACTATAGCTGGAACAAACCGATGCTTCAACTCCAGCATTTCCAGAAAGATCGGTAGAACCAAACCTAAACCCACAACAAAGATCCAAAAGGGTACTGTGTATGCACCACCCAGGAACATTTGAGCAGCCTGAATGTGGACTTGAGTACCGGCTAAATGACCCATGAACAGGTGAACAATCATAAATAATTCAATACCGATGAGGATAATGTCAATCCGTGTGAATAGCCTTTTCTCAACCTCGGATTTGGCAAAGAATGCAATCAATGCAGCACTCGCAGAAAGTCCGGATGCCAGAAAGAGTGGCCCCAAAATACTGGTGTTCCAAAAAGGTCTGGCGTTGAAGGCTGATAACAGAATACCTGTATACATACCCAGGACAGCAGCCATGATGATGAGAATCTTTGCCAGGTTTCTCTGTTGTCCCTTGATCCAGGCAACCGCTGTTTTTACCTCATCAAATTTCCAATCCCAGTTGGGAAAGATGTCCTCAATCCATAGGGCTATCCAAGCCAGAGAGAGTGGCGTGATTAGCATGAGTGTCCAGGCACCCCATGACATTGGCGATTCCCAACGAATGTTTGTGAACAATTGCCAGGCGTACCACACATGTGATAAATCAAGTAGGAGTGCCAGTAAACCAATTCCAATGAGAAAGGGCACAGCTAAAGGCATCCACTTTACGGCAACCGGAAGTTCATCCTGGCGACCACGTAATGTGAAATAGGCTGAGAATATTAATATTCCCGCTGATAATCCCCCAAGAAACAAATAAAGTGGGATTTCCCATCCCCAGACATGTAACACCGGATCGATCTCCGGGTTCATGCGTCCACTAGTAATAATTTCTTCAATCATAATAACCTCTATAACAAGTAAAAGACTTTAGGGTCAGTACCGGCTTCAGGAATGAGCGATTTCCATTTCCTGGTAGCCATAGCTTTTGATATATCGCTGTTTGGATCATCCAGATCACCGAAAATCATGGCATGGGTTGGGCAAACAGAAACACAAGCTGGATTTTGACCTTTTTCTACACGGTGAATACAGAAAGTACATTTATCAACATAGCCTTCAGGGTGTATAAATCGAGCATCATAAGGGCAGGATGTGATACAGGCTTTACAGCCGATACATTCACTCTCCTCAACAAGCACGATTCCCCCAGCGGCATAATGACTGGCCTCTGTGGGGCAGGTACGCACACAAGGTGCATTGGCGCAGTGATTACAGCGCTCTGAACGAATTTCTAATTGTAGATCTGGATAGGTTCCAGTTGTTACTTCTACAATCCAATCTCGGCAGTGTCCTATGGGAACATTATTCTCGGTTTGACAGGAAACCACACAATCGTTACAGCCTACACATTTTATGGTGTCAACGGCCATGGCGTATCTCATGAGGACACCTCCTCTCCGGCTTCAAAGCGGAAGGTGACAAAGTTCCCTCTCATTCCGGTTCCACCCATGACAGGATCAATATGAACCTTTGTGATCAAGTCGGCATCACTGGCTCCTCGACCTCGTGCTCGTGAAAGATTTTTGTTTGTGTGACCAAAACCATGGACCATATAGATACTATCAAACCTGATACGTTCAGTAACTCGTACTTTAATGGGAGTTTTACTGACAACACCGTCCTGGTTTTCCAGCCAGACGTACTGATCATTGCTCAATTCCCATTCTTTAGCAACCTTTGGGTTGACCCAAACACTATTCTCATCCATGAGATCAGTAAGATTAGGATTATTGGCTGTGCGACTGAATGTATGCATGGGGGCACGGCCATAGATCAGACGATAGTAACCATAAGGCGGTTCTTCGTGAGCTGTATACTTTGGAAGTGGGTCATAACCCTCATCTTCCATTGCAGTTGAATAGAGCTCAATTTTCCCTGTATTGGTAAAGAATTCGAAGTCATCCAGATTTTGCATGGGATAGAGATCATCTTCTTCGCGTTTATATTTCTTGACCCCGATGCGCTTCATTTCTTCAAGTGATGTACCTACTTGCTTCAATTCCCAATCCAGTTTTTCCTCAATGTCTTTCCAGGCGAAGTAGTGCCCAAGACCCATTTTATCAGCGATACCCTTTGCCATCCACCAGGCTGGTTTCGTATTGTATTTTGCCTTTGCAGCAGGCATACGAAGGGCGATAGTAGGTTCACGGTGTGGGCTCACACGGATATTGTCATATCTTTCCAGGTAGGTACACTCAGGAAGAATGACATCAGCATAACCGGTGATCTCCATAGGCATGGTGTCAACAACTACCATAAGATCTAGAGCGTCAATTGCTTTGAGAGTATTCTCTTGATTTGGCAAGGTGTGAATCAAGTTGGTGCCATTGACGATCCAACCTTTGAAGGAACAATCTCTCTCAGAAGTAGGTACTGTGGCATCACAAATACCCGAAGCCAAAGCAAGGCCAGCTAATTTATATTTACCAGGAAAGGCGTCTTTCCAGGATCTCTTTGGTTTTGGAAATGCTGGGTGTGGGAATGGCTTAAAGGCAACCTTGGCTGGATTATAATATCCACCGCGGCGTCCCCATGAGCCTAACAGTGCATTCAACATGGCAACTGCCCTTAAACGCTGTGAATCATCTCCGTACCAGGTGACATGGCGTCCTGGGTGGATGATGACTCGTGGGCTGGCGTTAGCCATTTCACGGGCCGTTTCCCTAATAGTTTCTGGCTTAATAGTTGTTATTCCATATGCCCATTCTGGTGTCATGGAGGCAACGTGGGCTTTTAGCTCTTCAAATCCGTAAGCATATTTTTCAATGTATTTTTTATCATAAAGATCTTCGTTAATGATCACGTGCATCCAGGCTAACAAGAGTGCCATATCAGTTGCTGGCTTTATGGGCAACCAAAACTTGGATTTACTGGCTACGGTTGAATATCTGGGGTCCACAGTAATGATTGAGGCGCCTTTTTCAGTCGCCTGCGCAATCTCCTGAACTGGACCGTTATGCATATTTTCTCCAAAATGAGAACCGATGAGCACGAGACAACGTGTGTCTCGAATATCTACACGTTCTGGAGATTGAACACCTTCACCATACGTAGCAATAAAACCAACTTCACGGGGTCCACGACATTGGGCGTAAGATGGTGCAGCAATACTGTTTGAACCGTATGCCTTGAGTAAATCACCAAAATATTTACCACCTGACCCATGGGAGAATAGTGCTACGCACTCTGGTCCATGCTCTTCTGCGATCTTCTTTAGACCATCGGCAATGTAGGTGAATGCTTCATCCCAACTTGCTTCCCGGAAGACTTGCTCTCCCCGTTTTCCGGTACGTATGAGAGGGGTTTTTAGGCGATCTTCATCTGTGTACATTCCAACGCCACCGGTTCCGCGGGGGCAAAGACGTCCGTTTGAGTGAGGATCATCATCGTTTCCGGTGATCTTCCAGATATCCCCTTCTTTGTTTGTGTGTACCCATCCAGCGCACTTCCAAAAACAGATTTCACAGATGGTGGGTGTGCGTTTGGAATACATTCCCGGATGTACATCAGGTGCTAGGATTTCACCTTTAGAGAAATCAAATAGTGGGGTAGCAAAAGCTAGGCTTCCAGCACCCACACCGGCGATCTTAATAAACTCGCGACGATTCATTTGTGGTTTCATGCATTCTTCCAATGTTCTTTTAAAAAGGATTTCATATTATGACATGTGGTTACTTCACGGTAGACCGGGCAAGTAGCACAGTCTTCCTCTTCACAAATCTTGGCTTTAGTTTTGACAACCCAACATGGTTCAAGTGCGCTCTCATATGCATCACACTGATTGCGATCCGACTCCGTACAACCCTTAATCTCCCAGCATGGAGCCATAGACATCATGCCCTTAATACCAGCGAGATTATAACCATGTTCTTCGATCATGGTACGGATACACTGGAGTCTTTCGATATCGACTTGTGAATATAGACGCCGCTGAGTTTCTGTGCGCTGGGGAAGGATTAGCCCCTCATTCTCGTACATGCGCAAGGTATGAACTGAAACTCCAATGAGATCGGAGGCAACACCAATGGTATAGACTGGTCTTGTTTTATCGGAGAGGCGATCTTGTATATCTGATGTATTCATCATAATCCTATATTCTAAAATATAGGTTTGCTATATTTGTGCCATCTTAGGTGAGAAATATTAATAGGTGTTAATGCGAAATATTATTTAAATCACAACCCTCGCTGTTAACAATTCAATAGTGTCGAAGGGGTTCTTTACTAATTTCAGCGCGTGAAAAGAATATTGTTAAAATTACCCGTCGCCTATGTATCCCTGGTTCTCATTTGGGGAAGTACCTGGATCGCCATAAAAGTCAGCATTGGGGATGCCCCTTTCATTATGGCAGCATTACGTTTTTTTCTGGCTTCAGGTATTCTGGTTATTTATCAGCTGATCAAAGGAAAAAAGATTCTGCCCCCGTCTGGCTACCGTAAGCTTATTCTAGTTCTAGGCGTCGGTAACTTTTTCATCGGCTATGGTGCCACCTATTGGGGCATGCAGTACGTAAATAGCAATATTACTTCAATTCTGTGGGCGACCATGCCAGTGCACGTATCACTCATTGCCCATTTTATGTTAAAGGAAGAAAAATTCACCGCTTCGACAATCTTTAGCTTGATAGGTGCTCTCATTGGATCTTATCTGATATTTGACATTACTGGTCAGGATTTTGTTCCGGAAGCTGGTTTGGGGATGGGAGTTATTCTGGTCTGTATTACTGGAGCATCCTATTCTAATGTACTTTATAAAAGGGAGGGCGGTAACCTCGATCCTGTGGCGTCCAATGCTGTGGCAATGCTTGTTGGAGCATTTTTACTTTTGGCAAGCGGGTTGATCAACGAGCCCTTCGGAAAAATCGAATTCACTATCTTGAATTTAGGCGCAACAGCTTATCTGGCTATTTTTGGATCGGCTATCGGTTTCTCTGTCTATTTTTGGTTGTTAAAACATGTAACCGTTCTGAAAATGAGCTACACTACTTTTCTGATTCCAATCCTTGCAAGCTTCTGGGGCTGGGTGATCCTTGGTGAGCGCTTATCTCCAAAAGCAGGAGTCGGTGCAGCCATCATTCTTCTCGCCGTCTCTTTGCCAGAGCTAAGAGCAATGAAGCGTTTTCAAACCCATTTATGATCCTGCTCAACCTGTATAATCAACAAGTTGTTTTTACTCATACAGCCAACTATATTGAAAGCCTGAATATAACGGGGAAAGGTCTTTAAAAAACAGTAACTTATGGCTAAAATAATCGCCATCGTAAATCAAAAAGGGGGCGTGGGCAAAACCACTACTTCAGTCAACTTGGCTGCTGGACTTGCCGTAGCCGAGAAAAAATCTCTACTTGTTGATGTTGATCCTCAGGCGAATTCTACTGCCGGGCTTGGACATCCGGTACGCGTGGATGGACAAAGTATCTATCAAGTCTTACTGGGGCAGGCACCTTTAGCAGGAATTTTACAGAAGACCGACCTGCCTTTTCTTGATATTATACCATCCAGCCCCTCACTTGTGGGCGCCGAGGTTGAACTGGTCTCTGCTATTGCCAGGGAGCGAATCCTAAAAGATGCTTTAGCGGAGATTGAAGACGACTACGATTTCATCATCATTGATTGTCCGCCATCTTTAGGTCTTTTGACCTTAAATGCACTGACAGCGGCTCACTCAATCCTGATACCAATTCAATGTGAGTACTATGCCCTTGAAGGTTTAGGCCAACTTCTTAATACTGTGAGACGAGTTCAGAAGACCATCAATAAAGCACTGGTAATTGAAGGCGTGCTTATGACAATGTATGACGGTCGCCTGAATTTGAGCAAACAGGTCGTAGATGAGGTGAAAACATATTTTAAAGAGCGAGTCTATAAAACCTACATCAATCGCAATGTTCGTTTAAGTGAATCACCGAGTTATGGAAAACCTATCATGCTCTACGATGCCAATTCGGTGGGGGCAGCTAATTATATGAGCCTGGTAGAAGAGGTCTTACAGAATGCCTGATCAACCTAAACGATTAGGACGCGGTTTAGATGCCATCTTGGACTCTCTGGGAACCAGTCAGGAAGAATTCACGTCGCAGGAAACCGTAGATCCTCACCAAATTCGACCCAACCCATTTCAGCCCCGTAAAGATTTTGACTCTGAAAAAGCAGTCCAGGCATTTGAAGACCTCAAGGCCTCGATCAAAGCGAAGGGTTTAATTCAACCTGTAACCGTTCGCATCATCGACAATGAATATGAGCTTATAGCCGGCGAGCGTCGATTAAGAGCCTGCCAGGAGCTGGGGCTAGAGAAAATTGCCGTACATGTTCTGGTGGTTGACTCCGATGTAGACATGATGGAGCTAGCTCTCATCGAGAACCTCCAGCGGGATAATCTTAATCCCCTTGAAGAGGCAGAGGCTTACGCACTCCTTGCTAACAAATACAAATTATCACACGAAGCCATAGCGGAAAATATTGGGAAAAGTCGCGCGGCTATTACAAACACATTGAGATTATTAAAGCTTCCAACTGATGTGAAACTTGCTTTGAAAAATTTAGTGATATCTGCAGGGCATGCCCGTGCTTTACTTGGGCTAGATTCTGAGAAAGAGATCGTGAATACTTTTCAGCTTGTCAGACGTCATAACATGAGCGTCCGTGAGACTGAGAACTATGTAAAAAAATTAAAAAATAAAATTTCTGCACCTGACAAAAAGCCATCCAAACCGCAAACAAAATCACTCTATGTGCGTAATAGCGAGGAAGCGCTGATGACTGTCCTGGGTACTCGAGTCCAGATCAAGCCTGGGAAGAAAAAAGGGACCATTGAAGTTGAATATTTTGGTGATGAAGATCTGGAACGTCTCATCGAATTATTTGAGACACTAAAAAGGTAGAAAATAGAAATTTAATAATGAGAACATTAACAAAACCCTGTGCTCTCTGCCTGCCCGCACGAAGTTATACGCAGGCGGGTGAGCTCTGTGGTTAGGATAACATGAAGCACGAAAAATACACCATCCTCATTCTCCCGGATAACGAGGCTTCTGGTCAATCGTTCTCTGTTACAGCCAGAACGATATCATTATTAAAAATATCTTCTATCATCCTCATTGCGATGATCATTCTGTTCAGTAGCTTCTATTTGCCTCGGGCGCTGAAATTTGAAAGAATTAAAACTGAGAATGAGTATTTGTTAAGTGAGCGACAGGAAGTAGCCGGAATCCTGAAAAATGCCAAGCGCATCGAAGAAATAAATCAATTCCTCAATAGCACCCTTGGAGAACATTTTGACCTAGCAGAAGGTTCTGGCGACAGCTCTTGGGCAACAGGAGATGAGTTTGAACTTTCGCCCTTTGAGACAATGGGGCTATTGGAAGACCTACCAACTTACTTACCGATTAAGGGCTTTGTGAATGCTGGTTTCCAGGTGCGAGAAGGCTTGTTCAGTCAGGATCATTTAGGGATCGATCTATCCTCGATTGACGACCGTGTTGTTAAAGCGGCGGGGAGCGGATATGTTATATTTGCCGATTGGACGTATCGCTATGGAAATACCATTATCATAGATCATGGGAACGGCTACATAACAGTCTATGGTCACAATGAACAAAACTTAATATCTCAGAGACAGGTCGTTGATCGTGCCGAACCCATTGCAATTATGGGGAATACTGGTATTTCAGACGGAGCGCACTTGCATTTTGAAATTTGGCACAAGGGTGTCCCACTTGACCCCGCAACCTTTATCACTGAACTCAGCGAAGAAAAACCTCAGATAAGAGAACAGGAATAACCTTATGGCTAATCGAATTCATCGCATAGAAACTATTGTTGGACGTGGAAGTCATATTAAGGGTGACATGGACATTAATGGTAGTGCACACATCAATGGTACCGTGGATGGTAGCATTATTGCGTCTGGATTTGTCACTGTCTCAGAGTCAGGAGTCGTGAAAGGTGGAATCAAAGGCGAGTACGCCATTATCGGTGGTATTGTAGGCGGAAATATTGAGGTAAAGGGTAAAGTTGCCCTGGGCAAAAAGGGCCGCTTAAAGGGTGATGTTATTGCCACCCGCTTGATCATTGAAGATGGAGCTATTTTTCAGGGACGAAGTTCAATGGTACCTGAGGTAGCAGAGGAAGAATTAGATTTCACCGTATCATTTAGAGGCGAATAGTCAAGCATGGGACCCGCAGGATCGGGTAAATACATGGCCGCTGCATCGACCATGACAGGAAGTGTGTTAGGTCTAGGTGCTTTAGGTTATTTCCTGGATCAAAAATTCAATTGGCCACAGTACGGGATGCTCACCGGGGCTCTCCTCGGGGTAGTGATCGGAATGTACGAACTGTATAAGAGTATATATATGAAGGATAATGATTGATGCGTCCCTGGCAAGTTATGGGAATTTCAGCATTCATCTTGAATGGCTTGGTTATCCTGGGATTGATGTTCGCGGGTCGTTCCGAGCACATAAGCTCGGTTTTTGCTGCAGCTCTCATTCCTGTACTGATTAGTGGTGGCCTCCTTTTTTGGGTCGACACACAGAAGCTAAGCAATCACATTACGCTGCAAAAAATTAATATATTTGGGTTTTTCCTTAAGGTGATCCTACTGGGATTATGGGCTGCTATCCTATTGAAAGCAAGGACTTTACATAATATGACATTTATTGTAATTATGCTCATAAACTTTCTTGCGTGGCATGGGGTCGAAGCTTATTATTGGCCGCTTTTTATGGCAGGGAATGGACACGTAAATGGGGAGAAATCTTAATGGCTCAGGGTGGCCAAGAGACCAGTACAAACATCGGGGATAAAATCATTGAGCACGTCGCTAATAGCGATGTGATGATCCATCTCGAACTCTTCGGTATTGACCTGTCAATTACAAAGCATGTGATCATGCTTTGGATCGCTGCGGGACTCTTAATTACAGCTGCACTTTATGCAACTCGGAGATATCGTAAAGAGGAACGTCCAATTCCTTCTGGTTTCTCAAATGCATTTGAATACGTCGTTGATTTTGTTCGAACCAGCATTCTTATCCCTACCGTAGGAAAAGATCATGTATTGAAATGGGGCCCCTTAGTGATGTCCTTTTTCTTTTTGATCCTGACCATGAACTTTCTGGGACTCATTCCTCTTTTCAATTATATCAATCATGGTCACGGTGGTACAACAGCAACTGGTAATTTTAATATGACCGCTGCTTTGGCTTTGATCACTTTTTTTGCTATCATGATTGCCGGAATTCTGGAGCATGGATTCTTTAAACACTGGAAGAACCTTGTACCAGGTGGTCTACCCAAGGCGGTATACATCATCCTGATTCCAATTGAGATATTGAGTATGTTTGTCAGACCTTTTGCACTAACCATGAGGTTGGCAGCCAATATGACAGCAGGGCACATTGCTATGCTGGCGATTTTTGCGCCTATATTTCTACTACACAATGCCTATGTTGGTGTTGCTTCTGTAGCCTTGAATGTTGGTATTACATTTTTAGAGATAATCGTAAGCATCGTCCAGGCCTACGTATTCACATTGCTTTCATCGGTATTTATTGGGCAATCAATTCACGCAGATCATTAGATTTTTGATTACTACTACACAAACATATAAACCATCTAACACAAATGAACAGATCGTACTTACTCAGTTCAAGGGAAAAAGACATGTAAGTGTCGCTGCTCGTTGTGTGTTGGAATCCTACAACATTACAAAGGAGTTTTAAAAATGGAAATGCAATTTGCTTATCTAGGAGCCGCAATCGGTGCAGGTATGATCGTTATTGGCGCCGGACTTGGTATTGGAAAATTGGCTGCAGCCGCTGCAGCAGGTATTGCTCGTCAGCCAGAAGCTGCTGCTAGCATTACCGGTGCTGTTAACTTACCTCTCTTCCTTCTCGAAGGTGTTGCCATCATTGGTGAGGTTGTTGCACTTCTCATCGCTCTGAAATAAGAAGGCTGGAAACACACCTTCGGAGGAACTATGGAAAACCTGTTAAGGTTTGACACTGGCTTAATGATATGGACCTGGATCACCTTTATTATTGTATTGGTGATTCTGGCAACAAAAGCCTGGAAACCCATGATCAAGGCCCTTGAGAATCGAGAAAACTTCATCAGGGAATCCCTGGCAGGAGCTGAATCCGCTCGTAAAGAAGCAGATAAAGTTGCTGGAGAATATGAAGCTATGGTCGCCAAAGCTCGTCACGAAGCCCAGGAGATCGTTGCCGCCGGGAAAGAAACAGCTGAACGGATGAAAACTGAGATTCTTAATGAGGCTCAGGATAAGTCCGCTGGCATTCTGAAACAAGCTGAAGCGCAGATCGGCGCAGAACGTGAAAAGGCTATTTCAGAGATTCGGACCCAGATCGTTGATATCTCAATGGCTGCTGCAGAAAAGATACTATCCAAATCCATTTCAAAGGATGACAATGAGCGCCTCATTGAGGATGCTCTCAAGGAATACGGAAAGAATTAATGCGTTCAACAGCGAAAAGTCGTCTATATGCGAACCTCTTGCTGAAAATAGCAGAGAATAAAGAGTCACTGGAGCCCGTTTATCGTTCTATGGAAACTTTTTATGCCAGCTATCGACGTGAACCAACATTAAAGGCATTTCTAGCTTCAACCAAAGCTTCAGTAGCTGAGAAAATTCAGCTGCTAAGTGTGGTATATCCTGATCTACACCCCATTAACCAAGCCTTTCTGGCTCAGTTAGGTGAGGAAAAGGATATGAAGCTGCTGGGTGCAATCCTGCAAAGTATGGAACATGCTTTTTATGAGCGAAGTGGACAGGTCAAGGTCCATGCCGCAAGTACAGGTGAACTTTCTGCTGACGCGATTCATCGTATCCATGATGTTGTTAAAACAATAACATCCAAGAAAGCTGATTTCACTACAGAAGTAAATGATAAGCTTCTTGGTGGCATAACATTACGAGTTGGCAATACCATTTTAGATGGTTCATTGTCTAGTAAACTTGCTCGGATCAGACAATCACTGGTCCAGTCCTAAAGGAATACAGGAATATGACAGATATTCGAACAGACGAAATCACAAAACTACTCCAGGAAGAACTGGGTAAACTTGATCTTGCAATTGATGTTGCTGAGATCGGGGAAGTCATCATGGTCGGTGACGGTATTGCCCGTGTAAGTGGACTGGAAAATGTTATGGCTTCAGAGCTCATCGAGCTTCCCAACGGTGTTGTCGGGATGGCCATGAACTTGGAAGAGGACGAAGTTGGCTTGGTCCTTTTTGGAAATACAAGCCTGGTAAAAGAGGGCGACCAGGCAAAACGAACCGGCAAAGTGGTTTCTGTAGCTGTTGGGGATGCCGTGATCGGACGTGTATTAAGTCCCATTGGTGTTCCTATGGACGGCAAAGGTGAAATTAAAGCAGGGGAATCATACCCGGTTGAGCGCAAGGCGCTTGGTGTACTGGCTCGAAGCCCTGTGAATCAGCCACTACAGACTGGCATCAAAGCGATCGACAGCATGATTCCTATTGGCCGTGGTCAACGTGAACTGATCATTGGTGATCGCCAGACCGGAAAAACGGCTGTTGCTTTGGATACCATTGTTAATCAAAAGTCTACCCACGAGGCTAATTCTTCTGAAGAACCGGTTTATTGTATCTATGTAGCTATTGGCCAGAAAGCTTCAACAGTTGCTCGTGTAGTCGCTGAATTGGAAGCTCAGGGAGCAATGGAATATACCACGGTTGTTGCTGCAAATGCATCTGACCCTGCACCATTACAATTTCTTGCACCATACACTGGCGCATCCATTGGTGAATACTTCCGTGATAATGGTAAACATGCTTTGATCATTTATGATGATCTTTCTAAACACGCCGTTGCTTATCGTCAGATGTCTCTCCTGTTGAGAAGGCCTCCCGGTCGTGAAGCTTACCCAGGTGATGTATTTTATCTCCACAGCCGTTTGTTAGAGCGTGCTTCAAAATTGAATAGTGATTTAGGTGGTGGTTCTTTAACTGCTCTACCTATCATTGAGACTCAAATGGGTGATGTTTCTGCATACATTCCAACCAACGTAATTTCCATTACAGATGGACAGATCTTTCTTGAAACAGATCTATTCAATAGTGGACAGCGCCCAGCATTGAATGTGGGTATCTCTGTCTCTCGTGTGGGTGGAAATGCCCAAGTTGGCGCCATGAAGAAAGTGGCTGGTGGTATGCGTCTGGATTTGGCTCAATACCGTGAATTAGCCGCTTTTGCACAATTTGGTTCTGACCTGGATGCAGAGACCCAAAAACAACTGACACGCGGCAAGATCCTCTATGAGGTTCTCAAGCAGAATCAGTTTGTACCCATGTCTACTGAAAAACAGATCACCATTTTCTACGCAGCATCACGCGGTTATTTAGATGAAATTCCGGCTTCTGAGATCAGACGCTTTGAAGAGGAATTCTTGAACTATATGGATGCAACCAATTCAGATCTGCTGAGGAAGATTGCCAGTGAAGGTAAATTATCTGATGAGATCGATGCAGCCCTGGACAAGAGTGTTTCTGAATTTGTAAAAGGGTTTGCAGCTTAATACGGGACCGCTATGGCGAATTTAAAAGACATTCGGAAGCGTATTGGCACTATTGAAAGTATCAGGCAGGTTACCCGTGCCATGAAGTTGGTGGCAGCGGCAAAATTACGTCGCGCCCAGAGCAAAATGGAACAGGCCAGACCTTATGCCGGTCGTATCAATGGTGTTTTAAAAGAATTGCTACCGGATATTGATCGTGATACACATCAGTTACTCCAAATGAGACCCGCTCAGAAAAAAGCTTTTGTAGTTTTAACTTCTGATCGTGGTTTGTGTGGTAGCTTCAATACAAATATCCTGAAACAGGCGCATGCTATTATCGATTTAGCTGGCAAAGATCAGTCTCAGTTGATCTGTATTGGTCGCAAAGGGTATGAGTATTTTGAGAAGCGTGGCTACGATATCGTAGAACATTATGCTGACTTCTGGAATGAGCTCAACTTTAACCATGCCAGGGAAATGGCAGAGGCTATTACCAATCACTACCTTTCTGGTGACTTTGATGATGTTCGCGTTATTTATAATCAATTTAAGAATATTGCTCAGCAAGAGATCGATGAGTTCCATTATCTACCTCTGGTATTAGAGGAAGATGATGTGGAAGATACAAAAGATTACTTGTTTGAGCCTTCTAAGGACGACGTGGTCAAATCACTGATTCCCCGTCATTTAAATGTACAGATGTGGCGATTCTTATTGGAGTCAAATGCTTCAGAGCAGGCTGCTCGAATGACTTCGATGGAAGCTGCTACCGAAAATGCCGGAGATCTTATCGATAGTCTCCGTCTGAAATACAACAAGGCACGTCAAGCTGCAATTACCACAGAGATCTTGGAAGTTGTGAGTGGTGCCGAAGCTTTAGTGGAATAAGAGGATAATTCATACGATGGCAAAGCAAGGAAAAGTCGTTCAGATCATGGGTGCAGTGGTTGATGTTATGTTTGAAGACGGTCAACTCCCTGAAATTTTAAACGCTCTGAATATTGAACGTGAAGACGGAATACTGGTACTGGAAGTAGCTCAGCATTTGGGTGAAAACAATGTTCGTACAATTGCTATGGACTCAACAGACGGGTTAACACGAGGCACCAAGGTTACTGATGTTGGTTCTCCAATCTCTGTTCCGGTTGGGCCGAAAACGTTAGGACGTATGTTCGATGTTGTTGGCAATGTTATTGATGGAAAACCTGCCCCGGAAACTGAAAGATTCCCCATTCACAGAGATCCGCCAAAGCAGGAAGATTTGACAACAGCTAGTGAGATCCTGGAAACAGGTATCAAGGTTGTTGATCTCCTTGAGCCATACTCTAAGGGTGGAAAAACAGGTCTTTTTGGTGGTGCCGGTGTTGGTAAAACCGTATTGATCCAGGAACTTATCCGAAATATTGCTACCGAGCATGGTGGTTACTCTGTATTCTCAGGTGTTGGGGAACGTACTCGTGAGGGAAATGACCTCTACCTGGAAATGACGGAATCTGGTGTTATCGACAAAACAGCAATGGTCTTTGGCCAGATGAACGAACCACCAGGGGCTCGTCTCCGGGTCGCTCTTTCTGGTTTAACCATGGCTGAATATTTTCGTGATGTTGAAGGAAAAGACGTTCTGCTTTTTGTTGATAATATTTTCCGTTTTACCCAAGCCGGTTCTGAAGTGTCAGCACTGCTTGGACGTATGCCTTCTGCTGTAGGATATCAGCCAACACTTTCAACTGAGATGGGTGATTTACAGGAACGTATTACTTCCACCAAGAAGGGTTCTGTAACTTCTGTTCAAGCTATTTATGTACCTGCTGATGATCTAACTGATCCTGCCCCGGCAACTACCTTTGCTCACTTGGATGCAACAACAGTGCTGGAACGTAGTATCGCTGAGCTTGGTATTTACCCGGCTGTGGATCCACTCTCATCCACCTCTAGAATTCTTGATCCTCGTGTTGTGGGAAAGCGTCACTACGATATTGCACAGGAGGTTAAGATTGTTTTACAGAAATATAAAGATTTACAGGACATCATCGCCATTCTCGGTATGGATGAGTTATCTGATGAGGATAAGAACACGGTGAACCGTGCCCGTCGTATGCAGAAATTCTTCTCACAGCCCTTCTTTGTTGCTGAAGCTTTTACTGGAACTGAAGGTAAATATGTTTCTCTGGAGGATTCAATCACTGCTTTTGAAGCAATTCTGGCTGGTGATATGGATAAGTATCCTGAGAATGCCTTTATGTATAAAGGTAACATCGATGAAGTTATCGCTGCTGCAAAGGGAATGGGATAAACCAACATGTCTGCACAATTCCATCTAGAGATCATCACACCCACTCAAGTATATGACTTGGGTGATGTGGATTATGTCCGCGCTTCTGGCGTTGACGGTTCTTTTGGTGTGATGGCTGGTCATACTGATTCCATCATGGCTTTGGCTTTAGGCGAGATCAAGGTCGTAAAGGGCTCAGAAGAGTCTATTTATGCCGCTACCCAGGGTTTTGCTGAAATAACTAAGGGGAGTGTTCAACTGCTAGTTGAGACAGCTGAGCCAAAAGCTGGTATTGATCAAGCTCGAGCTCAAGAGGCTTATGATCGAGCCAAGCAACTTCTTAGTAAAAAACAAGATAAGACCATTGACGAAGCACGAGCTGAAATTGCCCTAAAAAGAGCAATTAACCGTCTAAAGGTTTCTGGGAAATAAGGAGTAGGACGCCGAGGTGTCACACTGAGCCTGTCGAAGTGCTCAATGTCCGATTTTATAAATGCCTCGGTTTTTCCGAGGCATTTTTGTCTGGGCTTAGTTTCTCCGATCAACTGAAACGGAGTGGGACATTCTTAATAAACTGGATTAGATTCATCCGCCTTCGCAGAAGACTCCGAATTTACATGGGGAGAAATGGGTGATGCTTCGGCGCGATGATGGCATTGTTGATTGGCGGATGACCGCGGAGAAGCCCATTTGGGTGAAGACGGGTCATTGTTGTGGACCTTGGGTCCACTTGTAGGGCTTCAGGTGATGAATTTTGCGAAATAATGAACAGGACATCTCTTTCATGAAACAGATACAAGATCTACACGTTCGAGGTTTAAAGGCACTCCCAACTCCAAAGGGATTAAAAGAACAGATTCCAATGGATGAGACTGCCCGACAAACTGTGGTAGAGGCCCGTCAAACAATAACTGATATTCTCGCCGGGAAAGATAAGCGCCTCTTAGTGATAGTTGGACCTTGTTCGATTCATGATCCTGTGGCAGCCCTGGAATACGCAGACCGTTTGAATTCACTTCGAACCAAGTATGAAGATAGAATTTTTATCGTTATGCGTGTCTATTTCGAAAAACCCCGAACGACTGTAGGGTGGAAGGGTATGATCTACGATCCGAACCTTGATGGTAGCTACCTGCTTCATGAAGGCTTAAAACGTGGTCGGAAACTTATGGTGCAAATCAATGCCAAAGGATTACCGGCTGGTACAGAATTTCTTGACCCCATTATACCTCAGTATATCGATGACCTTGTATGTTGGTCGGCCATAGGAGCAAGAACAACGGAAAGCCAAACCCACCGACAGATGGCCTCGGGACTCTCCATGCCTGTTGGTTATAAGAACAGTACGACAGGTAGCCTACAGGTAGCTTTGGATGCCATGCTCAGCGCACGTCACCCACATCACTTCATTGGTGTGGATCAAAACGGGCAGGTAGCTGATGTGGCAACTACTGGGAATAAATTAGGTCATGTCATCTTACGTGGTGGGGAAGCACGGCCAAACTATGAACCAGACTGTATTCGGGAAACGAAAGAGCGGATGGAGCAAAATGATTTGAACCCTGCTATTATGGTTGATTGCTCCCATGCAAATTCTGGCAAACAGTTTGAGCGTCAGGAAATAGTCTGGAAAGACATCATCGCTCAACGTGCAGCCGGAAATCAGTCATTAATAGGGATGATGCTGGAAAGTAATATTCACGAAGGAAATCAAAAAATTCCAATTAACCTTGCTGATCTTGCCTATGGTGTGTCTATCACTGATGCCTGTGTTAGCTTTGAAACGACTGAACGATTACTACAACATGCGTGGGAAAAACTAGCATAGTATATATGATATAGGGAATAAGGGGATATGTTTGTTTCAGGCGGTTAAAAAATTACTCATTATCAAGCCTTGGTACATTGCTCTGTACGCAACCATATTAACGATTATCCTCGGGTACAGTTTTATAGAATACCAATCTCGCTATAAGGATCTCCTACAACTCATCCAGGACCAGGCTGCTATGACGGCAGGTGTTATTGCTCAAAGTGGCAGTGGTCAGGCCTATCTCACGAATGAGCTAAAACAATCTTACATAGACCGTGCTATCGATGTTCTGAGTATCCTGAATAAAGTTGATGCTGCAAAGGATTTGGGAAGTAGTAGGCTTAATGCCCTGCTTGAAGACGACAATATTTACGAAATTATCATCTACAATAGCAAAGGTAAGGTCGAGCATACCCTTACAAGTCAGTCTGTACAGAAGATGGCTAATAATTATGCAGAAGGCAGCTGGATATTTCAGAACATCCAGCCAATCATTATTGGAGCAAGTAATCTGGTGATCTCAGGAGTTGATCAAGAACCTGTACTTGAAGAACCAAGAATGAGGGATAATTCACGTTTCTTAGTTGCCGTGCCTAGGGATCGAGGAGGTGCCATCGCATGTCTACTCACGACTGGGGCAGAAGAAGATTTTAATTATTTGACCAATATGGAAATTGGTTTAGAGGACTTGCTCTATGTCAAGGGCTTACAGTATCTCCAGATATCTATTGATAATGGAGAATCATATTATGTTTCCAAAGATAGCATTGTTGTTGACCATACTTGGACACGCAAACTATTAGGTGATATCCTTTATTCTGTGAGTAAAGACGATATACATTTGCTGGAAGTGGTACGCCCCGTCTTTTTTAGTTCAAGCTTTGGTGAGGTAAGGATTGGCCTGTTAGACGATACTTTGAGCAACTTGAGGACTCAGATAATATTCCAGCTACTTATCCGGACCTTACTCCTAACAATGTTGGCGTTTGTTATTATGATCTTCCTCATATCACGCCAGAACGCAACATTATTGGAGCAGGAGAAAGATCGTATTGAGAAAGAAGTTTATCGATTAGAGACATTAAATCGTGTCAATGAGAAACAGGTAGCCATGGGAGAGTTGGCCGCCGGAGTTGCCCATGAAATCAGAAATCCACTGAATGCTATCGGAATTGTTGCCCAAAGACTACAGCGAGAGTTTGCCCCAGATGTGGATGCAGATGATTATCAGGTTCTCACGGGTACCATGGTAACTGAGATCGGAAGAATCAACAATACGCTAAAAGAGTTTTTAGAATATACCAGACCAACCCCTTTGAGATTTGCAAAAGTAAATTTACAGGATCTTTTTAATAAGATCCAGGATCTATACCAGTCCCAAGCACATGAAAATCAGGTCCAATTGAAACTCCAAGACTCAAATCTCACTATTGAGGGAGATATTGAATATTTACAGCAAGCCCTGGCGAACTTGATAAAAAATGCCATTGAAGCTTGTGTTGAGGGGGATGAAGTTAGTGTCTCGGCTCAACAGGAGAAGGAGATGTTGCTTCTGTTGGTTAAGGATACAGGTGAGGGCATTAAGCCAGAAAACCTGAACAGAATATTTGATCTCTATTATTCCAATAAAGCAATGGGAACAGGTGTGGGCTTGGCATTAACCCATAAGATCATAGCCGACCACCAAGGGACCATTGAAGTCCAGAGTGAAGTTGGTGTGGGAACAACGTTTATAATTAATCTACCGGTGAACCAATGACAAAGATACTTATCGTTGATGATGAACAATTACAGCGAGAAACCTTGGCAGGATTTCTAAAAAAGATCGGATATGATGTAGCTACGGCAGACTCTGCTCAAACGGCGCTAGCATACATGCATTTAAATTCAGTAGATGTTGTTCTTTCTGATTATAAAATGCCTTATATGACAGGGGCAGATCTTCTCCAGGAAGTGAAATCAAGACACCCAGGGGTGATTTTGGTGCTGATAACAGCGTTTGGCACTGTAGATATAGCAGTAGATGCTATGAAAGCCGGCGCCTGGGATTTTCTAAGTAAACCACTCGACCTTACTCAACTCGAGCTTTTGCTCAAGGGAATTGTGGAGCATCTTCAAGAAAGACAAAACCAGGAGAAGAAAGTTCCGGCTACACCTCCAAGCGAATTCAACGATTTCATTGCTGAAGACCCGACCATGCTGAAGATATTGGAGCAGTCATTACGGGTTGCAGGTAGTCAGGCGACCATACTCATCACTGGCGAAACTGGTGTTGGTAAAGAAGTCCTCGCAGATTACATCCACAAGCGCTCACCGAGAGGGACACACACCATGGTGGCAGTCAATTGTGCTGCGCTACCCAGCCATCTCATAGAGAGTGAACTCTTCGGACATGATAAAGGTGCCTTTACAGGCGCTACTGCTGCCCGTGTAGGACGATTTGAGGATGCGCATGAAGGAACTTTATTCCTGGATGAGATTGGTGATCTTCCTTTAGAGATGCAGACCAAACTTTTGCGGTTTTTACAAAGTGGGGAGTTTCAGAGGATTGGGCAGAATAAAATAATAAAATCGGATGTCCGCATACTTGCAGCAACTAATGTAAATCTAGAGCATGCTGTTGAAATTGGCGAATTTCGTGAAGATCTTTATTATCGTTTAAACGTGATTAACCTCCATATCCCGCCTCTACGTGAGCGGCGAGCTGATATCTTGGTACTAGCATATTTTTTCCTTAGCAAATTCACTGAGAGAGAAAATCGACCTGATTTAAAATTTTCAAAAGAAGCCTTAGAACATATGGAAGTATATCATTTCCCTGGGAATGTTCGTGAATTAGCAAATATGGTGGAGAGAGCAGTCCTCCTTTGTACAGGTGAGGAGATCTTGTCCATCGATCTGGCAACTCAGTCTATCAAGGGTAGCCAAAATAGCAGCGGTAATCTTAAGGATTCAGTCGTTAATATGGAGGCTGACCTCATCACAAAAACGCTTGAAGATGCCGAAGGAAACCAAAGTGAGTGTGCCAGACGACTTGGAATAAGCGAAAGAGTTCTCAGATACAAATTGCAGAAGTATCAACTTAAATAAGCCACGCATATATATTCCACGATGAGTAAATTTACTCTGTAGTCATCCTGAACGAATGTGAAGGATCCCCAAATGGCTGTAACAGACTACCCCTAAAGTGAGATTCTTCTCTCGTTTCACTCACTCAGAAAGACCATCCATGTGGACTCCGTGATTAGTCATCCAGGAGCACTTCGACTTCGCTCAGCACAGGCTCCGCGAAGGATCTCCAAATAACTATGGGCTAATTTCTCGACAATATCGTCGAGCTTCACACGAATTGTCGACTATTTCAATTTTATTCATTCATATATCTTTCATCTGATAGTACTATATAAGCAATAGAATCAGTATGTTATGTATTGCTTAGTGTTCCTCCTCAAATATTGGCATAGCAATTGGACTAAAGGGAGTAGCTTTTAACAATAACAGGACAAATAACAAGGAGGTCCAAAATGAAAAAGCAACTCTTAACAGCAATAATGATGATTTCAGCACTTAGCGTATTTGCACTAGCGAGCCCAGTCTACGCACAGGCCGGTGAATGGGGAAATGGACCTGGTGAGTTTATCGATGAAAATGGTGACGGTTTTAATGACCTAGCTCCAGATGCAGATGGCGATGGCATTCCCAATTCTCAAGATGAAGACTTCGTACGACCAGAAGATGGTAGTGGCGCAGGATTTGGTGCAAAAAATGGAAGTGGACCTGCGGATGGTACCGGAAGTAGAAAAGGACCTATGGAAGGTAGAGGGAATGGCAATCGCGGGGTAGCTCCTGGTGATGGCACTGGTGAATGTATAAACCCTGAGTTTGCTTCTCCTGCACGTACCGTAGTGAACTCTCGTTGGTAAATAAAGATTTTTCTCCTGGGAGGGGGGCTTTCCTCCTCCTGCTTGATAGAACGGAGCGAAAAGTGAACAGAGAATTAAGAAGAATCGAATTAGCAAACCAGCTTAACGTATGTTGTCAAACACCTGACATGGCGACCGAATTGGAACTATATTTGAGCATCATGGAACGCGTCTATTTAAAGCAAAGGCAACTTGGCAAGATGGTAACCCTGGATTCTCTTTCACATAATTTTCAACTATCTAAAGAAGTGCATAGGGTATGAATTTAAAGAACTTTCGAAATCGCGCCTTGATAATGAGTATGCTGACTATGTCCGTGACATACTCATTCGCTGAGGGACTTTACTATGACCTGAGTAGCACTGCTGGGACAGCTGACTACTTATTGGGTAGTAGACTGGTAGAAAATGCATCTTACTCAAGTTCGGCTTTAAGCATTAGCAATATTCTCTCAGATAATTCCAGAGCCTACTTAGACATATCCTTTAACAAGATTATCCCTTTTGAAGAATATTCATCAAGTACAGGTGAGCTTGGTCTTCAGCTGAGATACCTTGAAATAAAAGACAATCAGATGTTCGCCGGAATATATGGTTTCCTGAACACATACCATGATACTTACAGTTATTATAATAGCTCAGGATTTGGGATGTACGGAAAATGGAAACACTATTTCAAAGCAACTCAATTGATAACAATGGGCTATGATCTTAATTTTAAAAAATTCGAAGAAGTTGCAGAAGCATCGAATTCAGAACATGAGATCTACGCAATCTATAATCAAACATTTCGGTCAAAAACATCGATCAAATTAGAATCAGGATTGGCTCTTCAAGATTTCTGGGAACAGACAAGTGTTGCTGGTAGAGGTCGGTTTATTACTAGCACTGAAATCAGTGATATCCCCAGTAATATGCTCGTTACCAATGAATTGCGAATCAGCCAATCACTTGGATCAAAACTTGGGCTCACTATGTGGCTTGGTGCCCAATCACTTTTAAATGATATTGCTGATTCATCAAGCTTGCAAGATGGACTAGACAATCCCTTTACAGATCGTTTTCGTTGGGAGGGTCCATCAGCATCAACCAGAGTTCTTTATAGATTGAATGAGAAAAACAGTTTTAAGTTTGTTCATTCATACAGTGAGAAGTCATATCTTGATGTTCCTGTTTACGAATTTGATTTCCAAACTATGGATTATAGTTTAATAAATGACGAATTTGTCAAACTTGGATATGACCGCGAAGATAAAAGAAACAGTATTCAGTTAAACTGGACCAGAAGCTGGGTACCTCGCTATGACTCCTGGCTTACAAATCTTGATCTGGGCTTGGGGCTTGGACTTGTGTGGAATGAGTCCAATGATGCTCTCTATGACTATGAGAGTATGAGTTATAATATAAGTTTAAGTTTTAATAATTAAAGAAAGGCAATAAGATGAACTATAAAACATTAATACTGCTTGTTCTAAGTGTATCACTTGCAGTGGCCCAGGGACGCAGGGGCGGTGGTGAGATGATGACCTGGGATGAAAATCTCAATCTAACCACAGAACAGATGCAGCAGATTACAGAAATTCGTGAAGCAATGCAACCGGCCATGAGGGAAATCAGGCAAAACCTACGTTCATTAGAGATTGAGTTAAGAGATTTAACTCGAAGTGGTGATGCTGATGCAGTAAGAGTTGCTGAATTGGAAGCTTCAATTTCGGAATATCAAACATCTATTGAAACGATCATGTCAGGTCATCAAGATCAGATCCGAAATCTATTAACACCTGACCAGCAGTTAATCTTCGACCAACGTGAATTTGGTCCTAGAGAAGATCGTGGTAGTCGCAATAGCCGTGGAGGCATGCGAGGCGGAGACCAAAGTGGTGACCGTCGTGGTCAAGGTAGAGGTGGCTCCCGCTGGTAATAATCCTAAAACGTTGTTGACCTGAGAGGAGTCTCCTCTCAACAAAAGTGCCCCGGAATTATTCTGGGGCATTGTCTTAATAACAGATGAGGAAGTAAGTTAAAAGTCAGGGAGTCGCGATACGCTTTGTCCAATCAGCACTGATGGCTCCAAACACACCATACCCACCTTCAACACCATAGGCGCTTCCAATTCCTCCTGGCCCTACGAAAATATTTGAGATAAAATCTCCGCCTTCATCCGAGGCTAAGAAATATTTGTAATAATTCTCATCCAGATAACGCAATCGAATATCCAGGGATGCTGACTCAGTAGTCGGTGGTTCCTCTATATATTCATAACACCATGATTGAAATGTTGAATTCCAGGTAGTATCCCCAGCTTGTACAAGTCCAGATTGTTCCATCCCACAAATACGTGAGTCCCAGTAAGTCCCGATCGATCCAGTTGCAATAGTGGCGGTATATTCACCTTTATCAATCCAGGAGATTTGGAATAAATTCTTGATAGAAAGCGTATCATCCAAAGCACTTTCATTGATCTCAGGAATTGGCGGCGTGGTAAGCGATCCAGATAATTCCAAACCGTCTGGTGTTGTTATATGTAAATCATAGTTTGTATTTGGCTGGGGGGAAAAACTCTGGTCTGTATTTAAATAGATAGCTGGATCACTAAAGATGTCAATGGACCCAAAATATTCTTCTGAAGGAGAGTTACCAGAAGGACTCCGCTTAAACACATATTCTTGAGTCTCATCGGAGATAGTGACGGTGGCATCTTTTACAACATAGAGTGACTCATATATGGGAAATCCATAAATATCTTCACCAACAATCACTTCATCAGGTCCGGCAGTGTCAAGTGTTTTATGGACCACGACAAAACTTTCAAGAGAGTCATCCAGACTGATGAGACCAAAGACATTCAGCTGTTCTTCATTATCAGTATCAATGGATTCCCAACCCCAGTTTCCACAGGAAATAAATATGAAAAGTAAAAGTGGGACAAACATAATAATTATGGGATGTTTTAAACCTGGGCATTTCGACAAGCTCAATGTCCGGTATCCTCGGAGGCTGAGGCTCTCGAAGCCTTGTTTCCCCAGTGCAGAAAAGAGATTTTTTATTTTAAAACTCATATTTCACTCCAAAGGTTGGAAAAAATGGAAACATGGGAAACCCTAATCTCTGGACACCTTTGTTAACAGACTGACCAGTCTCATAATCATAGTCACTACGATTTTGATAGATATAGCTAAATATATTTAAATGATTAGTTACGTTTAAAATTTGGAAATACCATTCTTTGGTTCCATAACGCCAGGGCTTGCGTTTCTTTAAACTAACATCCAACCGGAAATAGTCAGGGTATCTTTCGGCATTCCTTTCACCGTAGAGGAAACTCTGGAAAAGTCCCCACTCACTGTAATTAAGAGATTGGCCATACTCTTGATAATCCTCTGCTCTACCCTGGACTGCTGTGTATGGATTTCCACTGGAATAGGTGACGGCAGTACTAAAGTGGAGACCGTTTGTCAACGCCCAATCAGCCACGACGTTTAAAGTATGTGTCCTATCATATTTTGGGAAATACCAATCTTGTTGCTCATATTTTCGCTTTGTGATGGCATAGGTGTAACCGGCCCATCCACGGACTTTGCCAGATAATTTCTTGACCAGGATTTCCAGACCATCGGCATAAGCATCAGTATCCCAAAATTCGTTGAATGGATCTATCCTTAGATTACCGTCATCATCGATAGCGAATAACTCAGTTGGCTTAAGCGTGAGGAGATTATCGAATGACTTGTGGTAGGTCTCAATCCTCATCAAAATATCTGAATCCGTTAAATACTCAAGTCCAACAATATAGTGATCAGAGCGGGGAGCCATACGATCCTCAGGAATACCAAACCAGATATCCAAGAAACGGAGGTTCTCTTCCGGTGGGTTTGCAGTGGTTAAAAATTGATGATAACGCCCAAAGGAGCCTTTTAAAGATAATTTATCTGAGAGAAAATATTTGAGTCCTAACCTTGGCTCAAAATAGGTTGTATCATGTAGAGAGAAATCTACTGCACGTAGTCCCGTTTGCAGCGATAATAGCGGACTCAATTGCCATTGATCCTGAATATAGACCGCAGACTCATTCGGTTGGGTATCCATCCACATAATAGTATCCCGAAAATACTCTGGAGCTTGATTGTTATAGGCTTCTGAAAAATTGATGATCATTCCAAGATTGAAATGGACTTGTTTAAACTGAAATCCTCCCAACACTTTGTGGCTTTCACTTGGTAACCAGGTGAGAGAAGATTCAAAACTATTGTCATTGATACGATCAAATAGATCAAAGTTGAAGGAGGATAGTGTCCGACTTGTGTCTTCGCTACTTCTATAATAATTATCGAATTCAGAATCGATGTTTACTTCAAACCGAAAGCGACTATTGGCAATGAAAGTCTTTGCGATCAATTGGGGTGTGAGAATCCATCGCCAGGTCAGACTATTTGTGAAATTGCCCCATCGCCAATCAAATATCCCGCTGTCAGTACTTTCATAGTAATAGTCATTTGGATTGTCCCGGTCTTCGTACCAATCATCAGAGGAGCTGTTCGAGGAATAGCCAATATCCAGAACATCATCGCCGTAGAATGAACTCCAGGTCAGTCGATGATCACTTCCAATATCCAGATTTATCTTACCCTGGAAATCATAAAAATAGTATGGCATGATTTTTTCGGGTGCATTTTTCCGGTCCTCTTCACTCATGCCCGGTTTTACCAAATACTTCCAGCCAGTATTTACGATAGCATCAAAATAGGTCCTTCGACCTGCCACCATCCACGATCCTTTCACCAGGTCTGAATCACCGGTGGGTAGAGGTCCCTCAACCAAGAGCTTACTAGAGATCAATGATATGTTTGCACTCCCAGTTATCTCTTCAGTATTTCCCTCACGATTGACGATATTGAGGATTGATCCTAAACGACCCCCGTACTGTGCAGGAAACCCGCCAGCATGAAATTCAGCCTCTTTAATGGCGTCCGTATTGAAAGTTGAGAAAACTCCGCCAAGATGCATGGGGTTATACACGGTGATTCCATCAAGCATAATGAGATTTTGTTCTGGGGTCGATCCTCTCACATACAGCGCAGAAGAGAAATCATTGAGTGATTGAACTCCAGGAAGCATCTGCAAAGCTCGAAAAACATCTGCTTCAACGAAAGAGGGCGCTACCTCGATAGCTCGTCTATCCAGTGTAACAGTACTGGTAGAAACCAGTTCTTTAAATTTTTCACGCTCTGCACTGACAACGATTGATTGTCCCTCGATAATTGTCGGCTCCAAGCGAATATCTAACCTAAGGTTAAGATCTACAGGGAACTGCACGACCTGACTATGCTTTGAGTAGCCAATGATTGAGATAAGGATAGAGTGGGAGCCTGTAGGAAGATTGCTGACAACAAAATAACCATCAATATTAGAAACCCCTCCACGATTTAAATCTGGGAAGATGATATTGGCATAGGGTAGTGGCTCACCAGTTTGATTATCCCGAATATATCCATGTACACTCTGGTCACCGTAGGCGACATTGGTGGCCAAAAGCAACAACATCATTGGGATTATAATCCGATTCAATTTCATGCCAGCAAATTGAATACTCCCCAGCGGTTTTCATACAGGAAATATCATACTCCCGGACTCTCAGATTAATTATATCATTCTTATATGCATAATATCAAAATGATGTAATATCCACACGATATCTCAGTACATATAGAGTTATAAATATATATAAATATTAGGGATATATTTTTTGGCATAAGCATTGAAGGAAATTGATGCATGAGAATGGTAATGACACCCTCAACTGATGGCTTTGAGTCCTTCAAGCTAGAATATTATTCGGCACAATCACAAATTTTGGGATGACTATGAAAACTCTAATCTTGTTTCTTTCCGCATGTTCAATTCTATTGGCTTATGATGAGTCCTTTGATCCAAATAATTATAAAGATCGGGAAATTAGGGCAGAACGAATTGATGAACCCTTAAAAGTGGATGGAAAACTGGAGGAGAATTTGTATTCAGGTGCCAGTGCCTCAGATTTCATCCAGTTTGAACCCTATAATGGAGCCAAAGCTTCACAAAAGACTGATCTGTGGATCGGCTATGATGATGAGGCAATTTATGTGGGAGCACGCATGTGGGATTCCCAACCTGATTCCATTGTTGGGAGAGTGGGTCGTCGGGATGCTTTTCTAAATGCAGATATATTCGAAGTAATTATCGATTCATATCATGATAAAAGAACGGGTTTTTCTTTTCAGATCAATCCATCTGGCTCCATCAGAGACGAAGTGTATTTCAATGATTCATGGACCGATGATTCATGGGATGGTATCTGGGAAGGAAAAACACAGATTGATGATAAAGGATGGACAGCAGAGATGCGGATCCCCTATTCTCAATTGAGATTCACTGACAAGGAAGAATATACCTGGGGTATTCTTCCAACTCGATATATACAAAGGGCTGGGGAATGGGATTATTTTTGTTTTTTTCCCCAACAATGAGAGTGGGGCTATGAGCCGTAGCGCTGACTTGACCAATATTCGAGATATTCACCCTCCCAAAAGAAGGGAATACCTGCCCTACGTCACGAGCAGCCATGCCAATTTGCCCTCCCTAGAGAGCAATGCTTTTATTGAAGGGTCGGAAACGGAGTTTGATATTGGTGCAGATCTGAAATTTGGGATTGGTGCAAATCTTACAGTTGACGCGACTATTAACCCTGATTTTGGACAGGTAGAGGCAGATCCATCGTCTATTAATTTATCGGATAATGAGACCTATTATTCTGAGAAAAGACCTTTTTTCCTTGAAGGTCGCAGCATCTTTAATTTTGGGAATAGTGGTCCTACCAATAATTGGAATATTAATTATTCGACACCCCAATTCTTTTATAGTCGCAGAATTGGAAGACCGCCTCAGGGAAGGGTCTATATAGATGGAGATTCATTGGACCAACCCGATGCCGCAAGAATCCTTGGTGCCGCTAAAATTAGTGGAAAGATTGGTGACGACTGGTCTGTGGGAGGTTTAACAGCTCTGACCAATCGAGAATATGCTCGCTACTATGACAACGGGAAAATCGTAGATGAGCAAGTAGAACCCTTTACGTCCTATAATCTCATCCGTGCTCAAAAGGAAATTGAGGATGGTCGGTATGGCCTTGGCTTTATGGGGACCCTGACAAACCGCTTTATGAACGGGATTGACCTGCTTGGAGATCTCGATGAAGCACATTCCTCCTCTAACTCGCTATCTGAACGGGGAGTGGGACTTGGAGTTGATGGCTGGGCATTTCTCGGCAAGGATCGAGACTGGGCTTTCGGAGGCTGGGGTGGATTCACAAATGTAAGTGGATCTGAATCACGAATATTTTCGCTGCAGCATAATTCAAGTCACTATTTTCAAAGACCTGACGCCGAACATGTTGAGTTGGATTCTAACGCAACCTCCTTAAGAGGACATGCAGGTCGTCTCAGTCTCAACAAAGAAAATGGCAATGTCATGTTTAATGCAGCTCTGGGATGGATATCACCTGGTTTTGAATCCAACGACCTCGGAATTACACGCTCCACAGACATAATCAATAAACATATCGGTGTAGGCTATCGATGGACAGAAAGAGGTGAATATATAAGATCTGCACGAGCTGATGTGATCTATGCCACCAATCATGATTTTGATATGGTTAAAACAGCTGATGTCATGTTCGGAATGGGGTATATAAGCTTCGTCAATTTTTGGAGTGTTAGCGTTGATGGTGGCTATTCCGGAGAAGTATTGAATGACAGGGCGCTGCGAGGCGGACCAAGGGTAATTGAAGTACCGGAATTATTTTTTAGTGCGGGAATGAGCTCTGATCATCGCAAAGACCTCTCTATGCATACATCGGTTTCCTTTGGATCAGAAAGTGATGGAGGAAATAATTCGGGTCTGTCTGTTGAATTAAATGCTAAATTGGGTAGTCGCTTAAACCTCTCATTTGGCCCCAACATGTACAGAACTACAGACATGAATCAATACATTAGACGAGTTAGTGATGATGCAAATACGGAAATGTACGGAAACCGTTATGTATTTTCAAAGATAGAGTACACCGAGGTGGGTGCCGACATTCGAATTGATTACCCGATCACACCAAGATTTACCCTTCAGGGCTATTTCCAGCCCTTTATAGGTATCGGTGATTACTCAGGTTTTAAAGAATACTCCAAACCCGAGTCGGATGAATTTCTAGTGTATGGTGAGGATGGCTCTAGCATTAATGAACAAGTTGATGAGAACGGCTACAAGTATTATACGATTGATCCTACAGGAGGAGATGCTGCTGACGCCTTCACTCTGTATGACCCTGATTTTAATGAGAAGTCCTTAGTAGGAACTCTGGTCTTGCGATGGGAATTCTCTCCCGGTTCATCACTCTTTTTCGTCTGGACCCATAATGGATACAATGGTGAAAATCCCGCTAAATTTGACCTGTCAAGGGACTTATCCGACCTGTTTGCTTCTGATGCGGATGATGTATTTGCTCTGAAGCTATCGTATTGGTTTAGTCAGTAGTAGACATGTATTCCGATCGATATGAAAGGTGATTTTGGTCAAAAAATTATAATTCTGATTTTTCCTTTTTTATCTACTCAATTTGAGGTGCATATTATTGCAACCTGTAAATTGAGGGATCATGTCATCCATTGCTGAGAGATTGAGAGAGTTTAGGACTGCCATTGGCATGACCCAGAGGGAAGTAGCCGAACTGTGTGGCCTGGGGAAACGGACGATAATCTACTGGGAAATGGGTGATCGTGAGATCAAGTGTTCCAAACTTATCCCGCTGGTTCATGAATATGACCTGGATTTCAATTGGCTGATTATGGGCTATGGAAATATGTTCATCGACGCAAATATAAGTGATATTGCTAACTCAGACTCTTTCGGAGAGCAGACAGACTAACTTTCCTGAAACCTCACTTTTTCTAATAAAATTATTCAACAGCCCAGCCCTAAAGAACTGACTTATTTGGGTGTTCCATTGCTATCAGTTATTGATGTACCCTGATCATGGCTTACATTGGGCTGGTACTAATTTAACGGAGCAAATATGCAACTGAAACGAACTGTAACTTGTGGACAATTAAACAAAGAAAATATAAATCAGGAAGTCATTCTGAACGGTTGGATCGCTAAAAACCGTGATCACGGTGGCGTCATATTTCTTGATCTACGCGATCGATATGGAAAGACACAAGTAACTTTCAATCCTGAACTGAATGCAGAGATGGCGGCTCATGCCAAGCGTCTGGGAATGGAAGATGTAATCGCAGTTAAGGGTACAGTTCAGGCTCGCCCAGATGGTAATATTAACGCAAATATGCCAACCGGTGAGATCGAAGTCATTGTCTCCGAGTTAGAGGTGCTAAATGAGTCCGAACCCCTACCCTTTCTCGTATCGGATCGTGAAACGGGTAGTGAAGAGCTGCGTTTAGAATACCGCTATTTGGAGCTTCGGACCAAGGAAATGCAGAGATTTATGACGGTACGTTCGAAAACTTACCAAAGTGCTCGTCGACTTCTTAATGAAGAGGGCTTTATGGAGTTTGAGACTCCTATTCTCATGAAATCCACACCAGAGGGTGCCAGAGATTATCTGGTCCCCAGCCGTATTCATAAGGGAAAATTTTACGCCCTGCCACAATCTCCTCAGACCTATAAACAATTGCTCATGATCGCAGGTTTCGACAAATATTTTCAAATTGTGAAATGCTTTAGAGATGAAGATTTGCGGGCAGATAGACAACCCGAATTTACCCAGGTAGATATTGAGATGTCTTTTGCCGATCAGGAAGATATCATTGGACTGGCTACGAGAGTAACCCGGGGCATCTTCAAGGAAATCCTTGACCACGACCTGCCTGAGATATTTCCCACCATGGATTATAAGACCGCATTGGAAACCTATGGCAGTGATAAACCGGATCTTCGATTTGATATGCCACTGATTGAATTTGCGGATTATGCTCAGAGAACAGATTTTGGGGTTTTTAAAGATAACCTTGCTGCAGGAGGACGTGTGAAAGCGCTGATTCTGAAGAATGCTGCAGATAAGATTTCGCGCAAAGTATCTGATGGTTTGACTGAGTGGCTGAAAACCTATTATGGAGTGAAGGGACTAGCATTCATCAAGGTTGATCAAAGTGCTTTTGTAGCCGGGATCAGTAAATTCTTCCCAGAGGAGCTCCAAGCTGAAATCATCAAGGCGCACGATCTTGAACAGAATGATACCATGTTTTTTGTCTCTGATACAGAAGCTAAGACTTTGCAAGCTCTGGGTGCATTGCGACTGGAATTGGCAAAACGTGAGGACATGATCAAAGAAGGTGATATAAAACCACTCTTTGTTCTCAATTTCCCCCTATTAGACTGGGATGAGGATAGTCAGAGATTTATTGCCATGCACCACCCATTTACTTCACCAAACCCAGAAGATGTTGATTTAATGCAATCCGACCCAGCCAAGGTTCGTGCTCGTGCCTATGACCTGGTGATTAACGGTGCTGAGGTTGCCGGTGGATCCATAAGAATCCATACCAGAGAGATGCAGAGTCGTATGTTTGAGCTCATCGGAATGGATGAGGAGGAAGCTAATGCTCGTTTTGGATTTCTGCTTAAAGCCTTTAAATATGGTGCACCACCTCACGGCGGAATTGCCTTTGGCTTTGATCGACTGATCATGATTCTTACCGGGACTGAAAATATACGAGATGTGATCGCCTTTCCAAAAACCACATCAGCCTCATCATTGATGGATGAAGCGCCTTCGTTCGTGGATGTAGATCAGCTCAAGGAATTGCATATTAAATTGATTGAATAATTGATTTTAGTTCGTCATACTAAGCCCATCGAAGTACGCTGGAATCTTTTTAGAGCCGACTCCTTCGACATGCTCAGGAACCAGATGAAGAATCTCACTTTGCTTGCAGTCGTCTACCCAATAGCCTGGAGATCCTTCGGTCTTCGACCTCTAGGATGACTAGACCAGGATATTTGTGTAACGATCATTCTAATTTATTTGATAGATTAAAAGCAAGAGTATGGTAAACGGTATTAGGGGATATATCACAAATGAAAAAGATAATCTACTGTCTAATATTAACTAGCATTCTAACTTCTACACCCCTCAATGCCCAATATTGGCAGCAATTTGTTGAGTATGAAATGGATATCATTCTAGATACCGAGAATCATACATTGACTGCCACGTCAGACCTCCTTTATGTAAATCATTCTCCTGATACTCTGAATCAGGTCCTCATGCATCTTTATCACAATGCCTTTAATGAGGGAACTATCGCTCATCAGGTTTGGTCTGCGACTGGAGTAACTTTTGGAGAAAAGAAGGAGTGGACTGGAATAACGATAAACGAAGCTGTAACAGACACAATCCCCATGACATTTGTAATTCGAGACGATACAATTCTGGATATCACGCTCGATCATGGGCTTATTCCCGGAGACACACTGCGTTTTTCCCTAGATTGGACATCAAATATTCATCCACATCTAGATCGCTCGGGTTATGAGGGTCAGCAATATGATTTTGCTCAATGGTACCCCAAATTTATAGTCTATGATGAAAATGGGTGGCACGATGACCCCTTTGGTGATTGGGGTGAATTCTATGGAGAGTTTGGGAATTTTACAGTCCACCTAGATGTTCCAGCCACGCAGGTTGTAGGAGCCACAGGTGTCGTGTTAGAAGGCGATCCCGGTTGGTCTGAGGTTACAGTAGACACATCAGTAGTCTGGGATAAATGGGTAGAGGGATTCAAGGAAACTCGAGAAGCCTATTTAGCTGAGTTAGATAGTACCTCTCGCCGTGAAGTATCCTTTCTTGCTAAAAATGTCCATGATTTTGCCTGGCTCTGCTCACCTGATTTTGTTTATGAACACGGCAGCTGGAATGGGGTAGATGTTCATTCCCTCTTTACGGTAAAAGTTGGTAAGGCATGGACAAAAGATGTGGTAGAACATGGTGTTTCTGCAATTCGTTGGTTATCAGAAAAGTTTGGTCCTTATCCATGGCCTCAAATGACCATCACCAAAGCCATATTAGGTGGTGGGATGGAGTACCCCATGCTAATTATGGATGCTTCTGACAGTGAAAGTCTGATCGTGCATGAGATTGGCCATAACTGGTTTTATGGTCTTTTTGGCAATGATGAATTAGACGACGCCTGGATGGATGAGGGGTTTACTAGTTTTCAAACTGATTGGTATCTGGAACACTATTATCCTAACAACGGATATGCTATTACCCGTAAGAGTATCACACCGTTTGAGTCTGAAAAACTACCCAGGCAATTATTTATAGAGACAGAGTTGAAATCCACAATACGTTACATGACTTCTCCTCTTAATGAACCTATCGCACGTCACAGTCAAGATTTTGTCAATACGGGCTCATACAGAACCAATGTTTATGATAAAGCGTCCATGATGCTACAAACCTTAAAAGGGTATTTGGGGGAGGAGCGCTTTCTGGCAGGAATGACCCTTTACTACGATCGCTGGGCATTGAAACATGTCAATGAAGATCGATTTATTAAAGCCATGGAAGACGCAACGGGTGAGGAACTGGATTGGTTCTTTGATCAATGGCTACATACAACAAAGTATATTGATTATGCACTTCAAGGTTGGAAAGTAGCTAAGTCTAACACAGGTCAATATACAACTACGATCCGAGTAGAGAATAAAGGCGGACTATTTCTACCCATCCCAGCAACTGTTTTCGGGAAAGATGGAGAGACTGCCACAGCAAAGCTAAAAGAGTTTCGGTATCGACCTGATGGAGTGATTGAGGTTGAATCAGATTTTGAGCCTATTAGTGTCTATTTAGATGCGGAAAACAAATTCCTTGATGTGGATCGGCGTAATAATAGTTCAAAGCGAAACTCTTCCTGGCGATACAATTACAAAGGCTGGAATCAGTATCCCGCTGATGGTAATCTTTACCTGTGGAAACCACAATTCGGCTTTAATGATCATGATGGACTTGGTTTAGGTCTGAGAGTGGATCGTGTGTATCGTAATCCGGGAAATTTTGTTGCTTTGGAGTTTGATTACAACGTCCTATCTCAAGAACCTGATTATGCAGTGTCTTTTAGCCATAAAAACCTCGGGCTTCCATTTGAAGCAACCTGGCTTGGTGACCTTGGAAGCTGGCATTCAATGAAGTTTGCTTCACTTGAATATGAGCTTCTCTGGGCAAAGCGGTTTTGGCGAAACCCCATCCACTATTTAACCATTAGAACTGAGTATACTGATGCGGGCAATACTTCAGTAACACGGATACCAGATCAGGATAGTTTTACCCAAATGAGTCTCCAGTACGAACTCCAACATAAATTGTTTGGTGGGGACTATGGCATGAGTGCCATGATTTCTTTTTCTCCAGGAGCCCTTGGAAATTATGGTAGCGATTTCAGTCAATTTTCAATCATGGATAATTGGACAAAATATTTCAGTCGATTTGTATTTAACAATAGAAGTAATTTCATGAGTAATAGTCAGCAGACACCTGACTTGGTGAAGACCAGAGTTGCTAGAAGAGATCTGAGAAATACTTACCTGGATAGGACAGCAAGTAGCCTGCAGCATATAAGTGGTTTCGATATCGTAGGACCACATCTATACCTTGCTGGTGGAGCCAGGTCAAGAGCCTACACGGATTCACTTGATAGATTGGTGAGTTATGCTTGGTCCAACAATATGGATATTCTGTTGCGTTACAAAAAATTAGATGCAAATGGTGTGAGTTTCAGTACCTTTTTTGATCTGGGACAAACATCGGCAGATGCTGAAACCTGGACCTGGATCGGTGATATTGGTCTCGGGCTACAATATAGCCCACAGTGGGAAAGAACGAATTGGCTGACCACTCTACTGAGACCTGTAAGTATTAAATTTGAGATGCCACTCGCTCGAATTGAGCAAGAGAAATGGGTCAGCACTCAAGGAAAAAACCTGTGGATATTCAGCATCTCGAACTAAGTGGTGAGGTCTATCACAATCCTTCAAATTGTGATAGCAATAGATACCATTTATCTATATTTGTAATTATAATTGATAGCTGGGAATATTGAACGCCGATTGGTAAGACCGAATTGAATTTGAGGAAACTGTGATAAGTTTACGAACGATAGTCCTGATTGGTATTTCAGTCTCTTTTATGGCCTGTACTGCATCAAAGGTAGTACGAGATGACTCAGCGGAGGCTGGTGTTATTGAACACAATTTAGCAGATGCTGATAGCTTTTGGGACCTAAGAGCAGATACAAGCTTTGCCTATCGGTCATTGCTGGCATATCAAGATCTTGCAGAAAAAGATACGCTATCCATTGTATTGTGGTCAAAACTATCACGAGCATATTATTATTGTGGTCAATTCATGACAGGACATCAGCTTGAGAAAGACAGTCTGTTTATGAAGGGTTACGAAGCCAGTCAAAACATACTTGCTAAGGATACGGAATACTATAACCTGCTGTTCTCAACTGGGGACGAACATATGGCTGTCAGAGGTCTAGACGCCCAATACCTGGATATTTTATACTGGGGAATGGCTAACTACGGCAGATGGTTGGAGACAAAGGGTGAGCTCGTGAGGCTGGGTCAACGCGATTTAATTTGGACCAGACTCGAACATATCCATGATTTGGATTCAAACTATTACAATGGGGCATATTATCGTTTTAAAGGTGCTCTCATGACGCTTGATCCAGGATCAATAAGTGATACACTTGCAATCAAGACTACCTTCGAAACTGCCATTGCTGCCGCCCCTGATTATTTAGGAAATTATACTTTCATGGCCCTGTATTACTGTCCATTGGTAAATGATAAGGATCTTTTCTATCGTCTTTTGACCACAGTAATTACCATGAATAATACTGAAAATTTACCCTACTATCCTGAGAATCTGTTAGAGAAAAGACGGGCTGAACAGCTTATGATAAACGCAGAAAAGGGGCACTGGTTTTAGCTATAGTTGGAATGGGGGAGTTTCCATGTCTGACAAGACGCGTTTAAGTTTTCCTTCATCAATAGTATAGATATCATCATTTTCTTTAACACGTGCAATGCTCAGATAGGCTTCTGATTTAAAATACTGTCGCAATTGTTTATTGATGGGAATGATCTGCTTCCGAGGTTCCCACTGGAATGGCTCTCCCGTTTTTCGATTAACAATGGATCCTGTGGCACTTGCCCATGCTATCATAGAGAGACGATAACGTTTCCAAAGATCATGAGCGATCTGTGTAACCTGAGCTTGGACAAAGGGGCTTAGGAAAATAAAGCGTTTTCCAAATAACAAACCGGTATGGTAATACTCAGGTACATTTAGGATGCCATCAACCTTTAAATGGCGTCCCATGATAGTGAAGAGTGCCAATAATTCATCACCCAGACCCAAACCGGGATGAGTTTGACCAGGCAATGGTGGTCGCCTACTACTAAAATCTTTTTTTGGGTTCTGCAGGAGGAGCCATTCTACCATAAGTACTCTAAGAGGTAGTGAATAGAGTGATTCAGAATCGACTTCCTTTGGGGTTAAGTGTTGATATCGCGCCACAAACTCCATAACGATGTGGTCTCTGTCATGTTTGCCGTTAAAAATTATTAGTTTATGACGATATGGATCTATTGTATCAATGTGAACATCTAGATCTCGTAATCCAAGATGATGCCCTTTCCGAATCAGACCAAATCTATTCATCATGAGCTTGATTCCATCTTCGGAATATTTCCCAAGGAAGAGAGCTGTGGTATTTGACTCACTCATAAATAGGTCATCCCACCCTAGATCTTCCTGACTGAAGTCGGTGGAAATCTCCAGCGGAGAGAGGCTCTTGGCAATACGACGATATTTCTGAAAAAGTCGAGTCATGATTTTTTACTAGAAACTATATGTTAATCCTAAGTTCATGTTAGAGAAGTCCTCTAATTCCTTAAAGCGGTTTCCCTCTTCCTCACCACCGATAAAATAGCCAAGAGTCGCATCAAGAGACAAGCCTTCCATCACTGCATAAGAACTACCTAAGCTGGTCATATATCCAGTTTCTGCCAGGTTGATCATGAGCATCCCACTTAACTCCAGACTATTGTCAAGAAGAGTAGCCATAGATGAAAGCATGACTACTTGATCAGAGATCATGGCAAAGGGAGTACCCATCCCGGCTGAAAAGGGTTGAGGTGCTTGAGGCAGCTGGCTAGCTAACAAAGCTCTATATGGATCTAGACTGTGCAAGCTTGTATCTTGAACCATTCCTAGCAGCATATTAAGATTAGCGTCTTTAACCAATGTGGAGTTCAGCGATTGAGTATTATTGCTTATCAATTGACCCATGAGTTGAACGGTGTTTGCGAATGCATATTCAATCTGGAATACAGATTGAATATATTCTGCATCATAGCTGAATTTTGACATCGAGTGATCAATCTCTGGTGTTTTGGTTCGAAAATACGCAAACTCACCCCGAAATGTCCAATTTCCAGGAAAAAGAACCACATCCAGACCCATAACATCAGTCTCTCTGTAGGTCAAGTGACTTGTAAAGCTAGGTGCACCTCCCATAAACAAGGGTGCTATATCAATTTCTAAACCTACAGGGGAGAAGGAGCGGTCATTGCCTTTAAAATAAGAAGCAGAGATATCGCCAATTCCCAGGGCATATTGAACTCGGCTGCCAAATTCAAACTCGTTTTCCGGATAAAAATAATGGACACCTTCAGGAACAGGAATCTGAATAGGGAATTCAGGTTCATTTAGCGGAAACCTGTTTGGTTCGAATTGTGGCAATGCTACAAGTTCCACCTGTGCATCACCGATGTAAATTTTTCCTGCAACACCCTGAGAGCCTATTTTCCTGTCCGTTCCGGATAAAAACATATAGTAGTAATCATAAGGCGAGAGATTGTCTGTTGGATTGTTTGCATCTGCTGCTCCCCAGGCGTGAATCATTTTACCCAGCTTGAGCTCTCCAAAACTTGGGTACCATGTGAGGTAGGCTTCTCTGAATTGGAGCATCTCTTCTGAAAATTCAGGATTTTCCCAGCGCGTTTCAATGGCCGTATTGGTGACCAATTCAAAATCGCCAAGGGCATAATTTACAGAGATATTGCCCAATCGGAATGGCAAGTCGATAAGGGAACCATTGCTAATTCGAAACATAGCTGTTGGGGTAATTTCGCCAGAGATGCTGAGCTGACCATAAGTGAATTGTGGCAGCATGAGTATGATTAAACAGAGATTCAGTATGATAGTTTTCATAAGATCACATTTCCAATTAACGAGGCATACGTTTCAGGTTCTTTTCCTGAAAGAGATCAGATTTGACTCCTGTGTCAACCTGAATATTGGCAAACTTTAAACGCGTGTTATGGTTTTTCTGCACATTCTCAACATAGATTTCAACTGGCAGATCATATGACTTCTCTTTGGCGTATTTCATGATGCGTTTTTTAAGAAGTTTATCCCTCATATCATAAGCTTCATCCAGGACTGCCACTAAATCAGCCTTGCTTACATAAGTGACAAAGCGTTTATAGGTTCTGGTAACGCCCTTTTTGGGAGTACTCTCGAGGATGTGACAGTCGATATCGTCAATTACCTTCTCACCTTTTAGCTCGTAAGTATACTCGTCTAATTCACGGGAAGTCATATCTTCATAGCTGAGATCAGAACCCATGAATGAATCAGCTTTCTTTTTAGAAGAAATGCGACGTACTTTTTTGAAAGCAGGTAGCCAGAGACGCATCTCATCATCCTTGTCAGCATGTTCTATCTTTAAAAATGCCACACCTTTGTCATCGGCAGGAGAAAGGAACCAGATGATCTGTTTGCGATTATCATCAGCTGAGATAGATCTGATCGTTGACTCTCTGGACTTGCCTTGTTTGTTTGTCAAAGTCATGGTCATGTCAGCTTTCATATCCTCTGGTGAGGCTTGTTCATCCATGGCCTTTGCAATCTCATATCCAGTCTGTGCGAATATTCCCAGTGGCAAGACTGCCAATAGCCAAATACTGAGTGCCTTTGTCATAAGTTTCATTTTAAATCCTTCAATTAATTATACTATTCTGTAACTTTAATACCTTCGATACGAGCCAAACGTTTTTTATTGATCTCCAGCAATATAGCTAACAAAGTCAGAGTAGCTGTAGAGGTTGATACCATGGCAAACACCATCAGCCCACCCATGTGAATCATGGGAATGAACACCGAAAATAATAAGGCGCCAAAGGCCATGTTAGATGCCGCATCCAAGATAACTGGAAACCCCACATCCTGCATTGTTTCTCGACTCAGCTTTCCATCTAAACCATGACTGTGTAGATGGGTCCTAAATTGACTGATATAGTGGATGGCAAAATCGACCCCAACACCAATAATGATAGCGGATAAGAGTGCAGTAACATGGTTCAAATCAATGCCAAATATCCCCATGAGACCAAAATTCAATATCACAGCGGAGCTCAAAGGTACCACAGCTAGAACTCCCCATAACCAGTGCTTAAAGAAATAGGCTGCAATGAGAGCAATGATGATGATTGAAGCGAAAATGCTAATAAAGGAGCTGCGTATGATCAAAGCAACCAGATCTCTAAACACTATGAGTAGACCTGTGATAGTGATGTTCAGATCCTTGTATTCATCCTGCTGAAGAAAGGTCTCTATGTCATCAACAAGTGTGACAATTTCACTTGTGGAGATTGACCGCATCATGGATGTAGCCAAGCCTTTTTTATATTCATAATCGACCAATGAACTAAAATCATCAGGATCACCCGACATGGAATACATCGTGAACAAATTGTTCACTTTATCTCGAGAATCAGGGATGGTCTCGAAAGCTGGATCATCATCATTCACCATGCGATGCATCTGTTTGATAATATCAGCAATTGAAATGGATAGAGTTACAGATTCGTACTCTTCCATAAATTCTTGAATACTTTCTATTCGGGTCAGAACTTCAGGGGAACGCAAATCAGCATTGATCAATAACTGAAGATCCATGGTTCCAGTCATCTCGCTGTCCATAAACTCCAAACTCTGACGGATGGGATTATCTGGTTTGAAAAATGCTTTCATATTCACTTCAATATTCAGCTTGAAGATACCAGCTATACCAATAATGATTACGACGGCCCCACCTATGAGCACAGTTTTTGGTCGCTTGATGACCTGCTCACCAAATGCTATGACAAATCTTTCAAAATGACTGGGATGGGAAACAGCTGATGCATCAGGATTCCATTTTTTCAATACCAGGATCGAAGGAAGAAAAACGGTTGATAAGATCCAGGCCCACAGGATCCCTGCTGAGATTGAAAGGCCATATCCAATGAGGGGCTCTAAAGGGGCAAACACCATACATAAAAATGCTGCAACCGTCGTAAGAGCTGTTAGAAAAATGGGTAAGATAAGGGAGTCAAGGCTAGCTGCTACTGCAGCTCTAGGGTCTTTGTTGGTCCGCATTTTTCTAAAAAACTTGGTAATGACATGCACGCCATAAGAGTTGGCAATGGTCAGCAAAATAATGGGCATGGATGTGTTGAGGACTCCAAACATGAATTTATCTGATTCCGTCAAGTAGAGCATCCAACCATTAAAACCCATCATGAACACCATGGAAAGGACGATTGTTGCCAGGATGGCACCCACAGCGGAGATGTTTCTCAAACTAAAAAGCAGGATGAGCAACATACCAATTAATCCCGTTCGCATAAGCCCTATTACATCATTGCGGATCATCACTGGCAAGGCACCAGTAAGATAAGCCTGACCTCCCCAGTGAACATCATAGTCTGCCAGTTTTTCGGCAACGACTTTTTCCATATCACTCACTAGAACATCACCTTTTGCACCAACAATGGGGCGGATGATGATATTAAAGTAGTCACCATTCTCTCCCAGGTTTCTAGTTCTAATTTTTGAATTATCATTCAAGTAGATACGCAGAGCATTAATTTCTTCTTCATCGAGATCTCGATATTCCTGCAATGCTGAAACTTCTAGAAATCCGTCAATACTCTCCATTTTGTCGGAGGTGGAGATACACATGACCTCATCTACCTGGATGTTTTCTTCTAACTCGTGGGAAAGGTCCCAGAGCATGGCAAGACTCTCTGCATTTAGAACGTCAACACCACGCTTCCCAAACCCCAGGAACATGAGGTCAGTACTGCCAAATTCATCCTTAAGCTCATTCAAGGTCACCATGGATGGAATATCCTGAGGCAGCATTTTCAGGAAGTCGTCTTCAACAACAAAATGCTGGAGACCTGATCCCATGAGCAGGGTAATGAGTATGGTAATAATAATGCTGCGTTTCGGGTGATCTACAGACTGACTGATAAACCATTGTTTCATAGTTTTTCCTCTATGTATTTTAGGCCTCTAGGTGTGACAATCCCCCGTAAAAAAATATCTCTGAAAATTTCGATGACTTCTTTAGGACCTAACTGGTTGTTTAGAAAAAATTCAGGCTGGAAGACAGTATTAATGATATTCATAAAAAGTGTGGCAGCCATCTCAAGGTCTAGTTCTTCACGAACAAGACCCTGCTTTTGTGCTTCTTCCATAATTTGAAAAAAGTCATCTCGACGGTCCAATCTAAAACGCTCTATATCCTTCCAGATAGCTGGATAGCGTGCTTTCATTTCGTTGACGCGTGAAATTGGTATTCTACTAATTGTACGAGTGATTTCAGACATGACCTGAATGAACTTGTCCAGGGGATTAATTTCCCTGTCTCGAATTTTGGAAAAATGACCCGCGAGAGTAGTCATGAGGTATTGAAATATTTTCTGAAGCAGGATTTCTTTGGTTGGGAAAAACTTGTAAATGGTTTTTTTACTCATGACCAGATCTTTGGCCAGGTTCTCGACGGTGAAGCCTTTCACCCCATCACGGGCAAATAGTTCAAATCCATGTTCGAGAATAGGTTCCTCTTGGGTGTTCTTTTGTTGGTCCGATGGAAACGATTTATGTATCATACGTTTCCAATCTATGCAAAACCATAGATCATGCAAGCAAGAATTTAGGGACGTTATCTCTTGAAGATAAAATTTGGACGTGTCAGAATCAGAACCAACGGTAGAAGCGTCAGGGCCGCGACCAAGCACATGAAAATGGAAACAGAAATAAGCCAACCAAAGAAATAGATTGGGATAAATGTAGACAGCATACACACGGCAAACCCCATCATCACTGAAAAACCATTAATGATGATACCCTGCCCCGTTGTACTTAATGTCTTAATGACAGCCTCTTCATCGCTGAGACCTTTGCGGATCTCTGTTCTAAATCGGAAAAGGAAATGAATGGTATAGTCAATACCGATTCCGATCATGATTGAGCTGAGCATGGAGGTGGCAGTATTCAGATAAACACCTAGATATCCCATGAGGCCAAAAACGCCTGCGATGGCAAAAGCCAAGGGCATAGCGCTGATTAGGGCTGCCGAGAGAGACCTAAACACTAGGCCAGTAACAAGAGCTGCCAACAATACAGAGAGCAACAGACTGCGGGTTTGCCCTTTTACCATCATGGGCATCAAATTCCCCAATAGGACTGCATATCCTTCACTCTTCGGTTGATTATCTACATGGATATTGTCATCAAGAAATTGATTAAGTTCTTCTTGAATTTCAACCATGTAATAAACATCCATTGTGTTCAATCGAACCACGATTTGGGCTACCTGATAATCATAATCAACATAGGAATCCAGATAACCACTGCTTGACTCCCAGGAATACAGCAACAAATACTGGGAAATGAGCTGGCGAGAATCAGGAATTCTATAGTAGTCTGGGTCCCCGTTATTCATGGATTGGTTCATTAGTTTTACAAAATCTGTTATTGCTAAGGTATATCCAATGCCATCACGCCCTTCGAGAAAATTTTGGATTTGATCGATCTGATTCAGTATACCCGGGGATTTAATATCTCCTTCAATCACCACAGACATGGTTGTGCTACCGCCGAAATGCTCATCAATGATCGTGTTTACGACACGTACATTCGACTCAGGTGCATAATAATTCAAAGGATTACTGTCTAATTCGACCTTCGGGATACCAAATAATGCAACGACAGTTAAAACGGCAAAGGCCGCGAAAATAGGATTCCGATGATGGAAGACCACATGTCCCATACGGGCCAAGATTCGTGAGAGTAAACGTTTCGGTGTGTTTTTTTCTTGTCTCTCTGCACTAGGTTTTTCAAAAAGAACCAGAACTGCGGGAATAAATGTGATAGATATTCCAAAAGCCAGCGCGACACCAAATGCGGTTAATAAGCCCATTTCACGAGATGCCGGTAAAATGTGCGAGAGCAGAGATAAGAACCCGATCACCGTAGTAAGACCGGCCAGGAACAGGGGTCTCATCATATGTTCGATAACGTTCGTGACCACTTCCTTATTGTCCGTTTCAGCAGGTAAATCAGCACAATCCTCAAAATAGCGCGTGATGATGTGTATCCCATAAGCACTAGCAACGGCAATGAGCATGATAGGCATAATGCTGGTAATAACCGTAAGCATTAAACCAAGCCAGGCCATTAATCCAAGCGTTCCTAGAATGGAAAAGAGGACTACGAGCAAGGGCAAAGCGACGCCCCGGCGAGAACGGAAACTGAAATAGAGCAGGAAGGCAATCAGTACCATCCCTGCTGGAATAAATGTGACAGTGTCATGTCCAATATCATCTGATATCTGAGCCCGGATGACAGGCATCCCCCCCAGCTTAAGATCATGATTCTTGCTTTGATAAGGGAGTAGAACGGCTTGCAGAGCCTCAACGACAGTAACTTCATCAGTTTCAGGGTCGGAATAAATGATAATAGCTGTGTATTTACGATCCTGAGAGACTAATAAGCGACCTAGCATGGGATCAGCTATTGCCATGGCTGCCAATGAATCGCTTTCATTCAGGGTTGTGGGGATTTCCTGGATAAATCTATCCACGGTCATAGATTCATCATCACTTAGGATGGATTCATAATTTGTTAGACTAATGATTTGATCTACTTGGGGGAGTGCCTCCAGCTCATAGGTAAGATTATCGATGAGTGCCAGCCCCTCACTAGAAAATACATCATCAGCATGGTAGCTGATCAGAATTACATCCAGGCCTCCAAATTCTTCTTCGAGCTCTTCCATCCTAATGACATCTGGGTCATCAGTGGGGATTAGGGACTGAAGATCTGGGTTGATGTTAATTCTATATATGGGTAGAGCTAAGATAGTTATCACTAACAGATTTAGAAATATGATGGTCTTGGGATAGTTGGTGATAAGCGAGGTGAATTTTTTCATGGCTGGCAATGTATCGCGGACAGTCTATGTATGAAAGAAAAAGGACAGAATTGGCCAATATTTGAAAATTTGCAGGCACCGTTTAAAAAGTACTATGCCTGCCCTTGGTGGAGTATATATTAGGCGTAACTAGGAACTGAGACACGCTTATGAATGAAAAGTTACTTCCAGCACTAAAATCATTTGGGTTTACCGCGAATGAAGCTAAGGCATACCTTAGTTTACTACAAAACAATCCTGCAACAGGATATGAAGTTAGCGGTAAATCAGGGATTCCCAGATCAGCCATATATGAAATACTGAAGCGTCTTGAGAATACGGGGATGGTGAGTTGTGTTGATACAAAACCAACACGCTATATACCTCTACCACCGGATAACTTTTTTGATCTTCTGGAAAATAATTTTTCTACAAACCTGGATACTTTAAAAGAATCTCTGCGCAACGTGAATACTGATCTCGAAGTAGGTGACCTTTGGAATATTCGTGGGTACGACACTATGGTAGATCGAGCACGCAATATGATTCGAACCGCAAAGGACTCAGTCTATTTATCAATCTGGCAAACTGAATATGAGAAATTACACGCGGATCTCCTCGAAGCTGAAAAACGGGGTGTGAATATCGTTATTTTTTCCTTTTGTGAAATTAAGGCTGATATCGGTACTGTATTTTCATACAACCTGGATACCAGTCGTCTAAAGAATGTATGGAGCAGTAAAATCTTGTTAGTAGCTGATAGAGACTCAGCACTTTTGGGCGGTGTAGAAATGTTACCTACCAATAAGGTAGCCTGGACAAAAAATGCCGCCATTGTTGCCATTGCCTTGAACTATATCATACTTGATCTTACCCTGTTTGGACAAAGATATGATTTTGATATGGGAGGCGTGATCGCTGATATGTTGGAAGGGGAAATTCAGAATCTAGATGATCTGTTACATGAGGATCATGAACCAGTGATATATTCTTCCAAGGAAGGATTAAAGAATAATTAATGAACTTTAAAGATAACCTGAACCTCACACTTGAGGTTCAAGATGGAGGCTTATTTTATGAGTAAAATCAGAGTCGGGCTGATGGGATTTGGTGAGATCGGTAGAGATATCTATCGTTTAAGCTTAAACCAGCCTGAGATGGAAGTTGTTGCGATCAGCGATATTGGTCGTGCCGATATTTTGCACTATTTAATGAAAACTGATGGTAGAAGTCCTGTGGAAGCAGAACTTGAAGGAAACTTCCTTATTAAAGACGGTCATAAAGCCCGTCTTATCCACGGTGTAGAACCAAAAGACGTTCCTTGGGATGCATTTGATGTTGATGTCGTGATTGACTCTACTCACAAGTACCGTACACGTGAATCTATGCAGGTTCATCTTGACTCAGGCGCAAAGCGTGTCATCCTTGGATCTCTTCCTCATGATGATATCGATCGCGTTATTGTTATGGGTGTTAATGATGATACGATGCAGGCCAGTGATAAATTGGTTTCTGCTGCTTCTGCCACAACGAATGCATTGGCCTTGATGCTGGATAATCTTGATAAATCTTTTGGCGTGGAGTATGCCATGATGACCACCATCCATGCCTACACCAGTGATCAGCCACTTCGCGATACCGCTGCTGCTGATTTCCGTCGTAGTCGTTCGGCTGCCGAGAACATTATTCCTAACGTAAACATCAGTCCTTATTGGATGGAACACATTTTACCACGTTTTAAAGGTAAGATTGAGGGATCAGCTCTTAACGTTCCAGTTCCCATGGGTTCACTTCTGGATCTGACCTGTGTTCTTACTAAGAGCGAGACAACGGTGGAAGAAGTCAATGATGCTATGCGTAAAGCGGCTGAGAAACTATCTGGATATATTGAGATCACTGAAGATCCAATCGTTTCCAGTGATGTGATTGGCAATCAACACAGCGTACTATTTGACACTAAGGGCACCATGAAAGCAAGCAAACGCATGATCAAAACTCTTAGCTGGTATGATAATAGTCTTGGTCAGGCAGGCCGTTTGGTAGACCTGGCTCTGGCTTATGGTAAGCTAGGGGTAGAAGGAGGTGCTGCATGAGAGTAGCAATTAATGGTTTCGGGCGTATTGGACGTTCCGTATTCCGTATTCTAGATAAACGCGATGACATCAATGTTGTTGCGATTAATGATCTTTTCGACCATGAAGCTTTAGCTTACTTGTTGAAATATGATACAGTTATGGGTGGTTTTGGTGATAGCGCTGTTCGTTTAGAAGATGATATCCTTTATACTTCTAACGATAAAGTGAAAATGCTGACTGAACGTAATCCTGCTGATCTTCCCTGGAAAGAGCTCGATATTGATTTTGTAATCGAGGCTACTGGAGTTTTTAGAACACAAGAAGCACTAACCCAGCATTTGGATGCCGGTGCCAAGCGTGTGATCCTGACTGTTCCTGCCAAAGATGAAATCGATTATACGGTTGTTTTGGGAGTTAATGAAGACGGTCTCAAACCAGAACACAGAATCATCTCAAATGCAAGTTGTACAACAAACTGTCTTGCACCAATGGCCAAAGTCCTCAATGATGCTTTTGGCATTGTTGAAGGTGTTATGACAACCACACACGCCTATACCAATGACCAACGTCTCGCTGATGTTCCTCATTCAGACTGGCGTCGTAGTCGTGCAGCCGCAGAGAACATCATTCCTACAACTACAGGAGCTGCTCGTGCAGTGGGTAAAGTCCTCCCTGAGTTGGCTGGGAAATTGGATGGTATCGCTGCCCGTGTTCCTGTTGCTGATGGCTCAGTCGTTGATCTCATCGTTGAGGTCGCTAAGGATGTTACAGTAGAAGATATCAACGCAGCCGTTCGTAAAGCTGCTGGTACCGATCGTCTGAATCGAGTTCTTGAGTACAGTGACAACCATCTGGTGTCTTCGGATATTATTGGAAATCCATATTCTTCAATTTACGATGCTTCCTATACACGCGTTGTTGGGAAACGTATTGTGAAAGTCTTGAATTGGTATGATAACGAATGGGGTTATTCCAATCGCGTTGTTGATCTTATCAACTTGTTCAAAGAAATAAAATAGTTCTACCTTCTGAAAAAGTCCTGGAGCTGACCTTATTGCGAGGTCAGCTCTCAGGGTGGGTAATCTCGACTCAAACAAATCGCAAGGTGTGAAAGTAGGAAGTTCTTTTTGATGAGAAAAGTTCAATTCATTTTTGGTATTCATAACCATCAGCCCGTGGGAAACTTCGATGATGTGTTCCATCATGCTTGTGATCGCTCATATTTGCCCTTTCTAGAGGTCTTAGAGAAGTTTCCTGATATCAGCATGGCTTTCCACTTTAGTGGCTCCCTAATAGAGTGGTTGGAAGCAAATCGCCAAGACGTACTATCTCTATTGAGGAAATTGGTGGATCGTGGGAATATTGAGATCCTTGGGTCGGGCTTCTATGAACCCATCCTGGCCATGATTCCTGAAGATGATCGAATCGGTCAAGTCCAGAAAATGAATCAATGGGCACTGAAATCGATGGAGTATGAGGTTAAAGGTAACTGGTTGACAGAGAGAGTATGGGAACCCCATTTAGCGAAAAGTTTAAGCAAAGCTGATATAGATTATACCATTGTGGATGATTTTCATTTTCTATCCACTGGAATTGATCCAAATGAGTTAAATGGATACTTCCAAACTGAGCAGGATGGCAATTATCTTGGCGTTTTCCCCATTAGTCAAAAACTACGCTACGCCATGCCTTTTGAAGATCCACAAGTGACCATCGATATCCTAAAGGAACAGGCCTCAGAAGATGGGCAAAATGTTGTTGTGATGGCAGATGACGGTGAAAAGTTTGGTATCTGGCCGGGGACCTATGATACGGTACACACTGAAAAATGGTTAGAGAGATTTTTCACCCTATTAGAATTGAATTCAGAGTGGCTATCAACGACGACCTTTAAGCAATATGCCCAAGGGCATAAGCCAAGAGGATTGGTGTATTTGCCGACCTCCTCATATTTTGAGATGTCACAATGGACCCTGCCAACCCAGTTGGGAAAAGATATGGATCAGCTTGTTCATAAATTGGATGAGATCGGTCTGGGAGACCTGAGTCGTCCCTTTATAAAAGGCGGAATGTGGCGTAATTATTTCACAAAGTATCCAGAATCAAACTGGATGCAGAAGCGGGTTCAGCAACTATCATTGAATCTCAAGCAGTTGACTTCAAAGGGTGGAACTCCCCAAAAACTGACGGATGATATTTATAGAGCCCAATGCAACTGTGGCTACTGGCATGGTGTTTTTGGAGGACTCTATCTTCCACACCTACGACATGCATTGTACGAACACTTACTGAAAGCTGAGGCGACTTTTCTTCAAAGTGGAGGTACGCTGGCTGGACTGACTGATATTGATGGCGATGGTTTTGAAGAATACAGACTCCGATCGGATAAGATACAATTATTCGTTTCATCCCACCAGGGACAGATCCGTGAGATCGACTGGTTGCCAGCAAATTTTAACGTCACAAATTATGTTCAACGATATGCTGAAAGTTACCACCACAAACTAGCCCAGGCCAAAAGTGACCAATCAGGTGGTGGCTCAATTCATGATATCGTTCTTACAAAAGAAGAGGATCTCCAGGATAAGCTGTTTATAGATAGCTATTCACGACATAGCCTAGTTGATCACCTCTTTGGTAGCACTGAATCTATAGATGATTTTTATCGCGGTTTGATGAATGATAGTCATGATGTTACTCAGGTAACACAAGCTGAAGCTGGTGTAGATATCGTGTCGACCCGTGTCTCTGAATCGTCTAATTTGAGCATTGAGAAACATTTGGAACTACACCATAACAACCTATCAGTAACCATCATAGTCCAGAACCACGGTGAAACAACATTTGAACAAAATTATGGGGTAGAGTTCAATTTTGGTCTGTTGGGTGGGGAAGCCCCAGATCGCTATTTTATCCTCCATGGTGAGCATGCAGGACATCTGAATGTTCACGGAAATGATTCTGAAGTAAGTCAACTATCTCTCGTAGATGAATGGGATAATTTCCAGATAGATTTAAAATTTAATGATGTGTGTCAGTTATGGCGCGCTCCTATCGAGACTGTTTCAATGTCTGAAGCAGGTTTTGAACGAGTATATCAGGCTTCCTCAATTTTGCCCCATTGGGCTTTAAAATTGAAGCCAGGTGAAATATTCAAGACAGAAATAAAAATAATAATTGAACAATTTAAATAATTACAAAGAAACAAGTTTAGTACGTCTTTGCGAGGAGTCCCAACACTCATCTTGGGATGACGAAGCAATCTCAGGGCTGAGATCGCCACGGTCATTCTTCCCTCGCGAAGACCAATAACACTTTGTATTAAGAATAAAGAGGTCAAGATGTCGCAAAATCAAGCCACTGTTGCTTATTTCAGTGCTGAAATAGGAATTTCACCCAGTCTACATACCTATAGTGGTGGGCTCGGTATTTTAGCCGGGGATCATATAAAATCCGCTGCTGATCTCGGTGTGGATATGGTTGCAGTTACTCTGATGTATAAAGAGGGCTACTTCAAGCAACGTATGGACGAAGATGGGAATCAGACTGAAATTTATCCCCGCTTTGAGCCAGACCCCTTGCTGGAACGCTTGGATGGTACCATCACTCTGCCACTGAGGGGAAGAGATGTTCATGTTCAAGTCTGGAAGTATTCTTTTGAAGGCGTAAAAGGCAACTTGGTCGATATGTTGCTATTGGATACTGATATTCCTGAAAATAATGAAGATGATAGAAAAATCACGCTTCGTCTCTATTCTGGTGGAAAAGATCATCGCATCCTTCAGGAAGCTATTCTGGGGTTTGGTGGTATCAGAGCCCTGAGAAAACTGGGTTATAAAGATTTTAGCACATACCACATGAATGAAGGGCATTGTTCTTTTTTAACACTAGAACTATTAAAGGAGTTTGGTGGAGATGAAGATGAGGTCAGGAAACGGTGTCATTTCACAACCCATACACCTGTTGCTGCTGGTCATGACCATTTTGCAGTCGATCGCGTGAGGAAACTCATTGATGGTCTACTCCCGGAAGGTCTTCAGTTGCCATCAATGGTTCTAAACAGTCGCGTGCACATGACTGAATTAGGTCTCTATTTTAGTCGGAGTGCCAATGGAGTATCTGATCTTCATGGTGAGGTGGCACGTGAGCAATTTCCGGACTTTAAGATCGGACATGTAACCAACGGTGTTTTCCATCGTTATTGGGTTGGTAAGATCTTCAGGGAAGAATTTGATAAGTATTTACCCGGTTGGCGCGAAGACCCAAGACGTCTCCTTGAGATTGACAAGGTACCAGACCAAGACCTCCTCTTTGCACGTAGGAGTCAGAAGAAATTCTTGCTGGACTATGCAAACTCACAATCTCAACGAGCTCTAGCCAACAAGACCTTAACCATTGGTTTTGCAAGACGTGCGGCTGAGTACAAACGTGCCAGGCTTATTTTCCATGACAAAGAACGATTGATTCATCTAGCCAAGGGTAATAAAGTACAGTTTGTCTTCGCAGGAAAGGCACACCCCAGAGATGATCACGGAAAAGAGATCTTGAAAGATATCGTCCTCCAGGCCAAGGAGCTATTGGGTGATGTGAAGATAGTTTTCCTTGAGAACTACAACATGTGGTTGGGTAACCTGATCACTGCAGGAGTTGATGTTTGGCTTAATACACCGTTGAGACCGAATGAAGCTTCTGGTACCTCCGGCATGAAAGCAACCCTGAATGGAGTTCCCAATTTATCCATCATGGATGGCTGGTGGGCTGAAGCCTGCGATCATGGTGTGAACGGATGGGCCATTGGTGATCCCGATAATGCCAACGATGCGGCTGATGCTGATCATTTATATCGTCTGCTTGAGGAAGAGGTCATCCCTACTTTTTATAACGATCAAGCTAAATGGCTGAGTATCATCAGGGAATCAATCAAGACGGGCGTCCAGTTTACCGGTACTCGTATGGTTGAAGACTATCTTAAAGAATACTACAAATAAGCACTAGATTACCTTAGGGGGTTTTAAACCTTCTCAAGGTTCATATTATTAAAAGAGGCAGGTCATTGACCTGCCTCTTTTAATTTGGACAAATTTCACCACTCACATGAGCTAAAACTCCAGGGTGATTCCACCAACTGGAAAAGTTTTATACTGAAGTGCGATATCTCTCGTACCATCCTCCTTATAGGTATATTCCCAAGGATTGTCCCGGTCAAAAACATTCATGATATCCCAGAAGGCAACGAGATTGAGTTTTTCAAAATAAAAGCGTTGTAATAGCATAAGATCAAAACGCAAATAATCGTCCATGCGTTCAGTATTGTAGTCGTCTGAAGTCATTGTGTACCATTGACGAACATTGTGATTGTAGGTCTTAGGTGTGTATGGTTTACCACCTGAATATCGTAGTCTGAAACTGATCTCATATTCATCTGCTGGAGCTAAGGGGAGCCAGGATGTGGCTGAGGCAAAAATGGTTTTTTTGTAGCGATTGTACCAGTCATAGTCCATATAGCGTATCTTATACCCTCCTATGAGACTAACAACATCGCGATAATCATAATCCCAGGGATAATAAACTGTTTCTGATTTGCGGGAATCAATTCCTTCTGAAACTGAATGACTATAGCTGAAAGTTCCATACCAGTTACGGGAGAATTTCTTCTGAAGAAAAAATTCAAACCCTTCAGAACGACCGGCACCTACATTGGCAAAATCTCCCAGGCTGTCTGCCTGGTTTACATCCAGCAGAATTTCCTGTTGAGGCATATCGGTAAATTGTTTCTGATAATATTCAAAGGTAACCCGCACATCCTCAAAGGGAATGTACTCCATTCCGACAGCTACTTGGTCAGCATGATAGAAGTCCAAATCCTTTGTATCTTGCCCACCAAAAATGAGCATGGCATAAAATGGAGCCTGATAATAACGACCACCCGCTAGATTGGCTTTTAGGTTGTGAGCAAATTGATAGCTGACATTAAAACGGGGTGAGAAATTCGATTTATCTATATACTGATTGTATTCGAACCGGCCCCCCACTATGAGTTCCAATCTGGGAATCGGACGATATTTTATCTGTGAATGAACGCCGACACTGCTAAAAATCTCTTTATAGGTTGTATCATCCCCGGAAGTACTTGACAGTGTGTCAAAAGGGAGGGCAACAGTTGTTGTATCACCAAAGAATTGGCTATAAAAGACATCCTCAGTAACTGGTAGTGCAGGGGAGAGAGAATCAGATGTATATCCATAAAGTATTAATTCATCACTAAAGGACATAAGATCCCACGTATTTGGAGCGATCTTGAGCTTTGTCCCAAAGCTGACCTCTAGGTCTTTATTAAACTTATAGACCATATCGGCTTTCAGAATCGTTTCCTGCTCTACTGAGATTCCCTGGTAAAAGGTGTCATGCTCACCCTCATCTGTTACATGGTAGGCATCAACATCAATGTTGACGTAATTCTGGCCAATTGATGCGAGTAGATAACCGTTTTTGGAAAAAAGATTTTTATAGGTTAACCCGAGTGTGTGCTGTTGACTGTTGTAAGCAACATTGTCTGCTCCACGGTTCTGAGGACTATCTTCTCCAACGATATCAATAGCATCAATACCACCGAGATAATTGACACTCAGTTTCTCTTTAGGGCTAAGATCGTAGGCTACTTTTCCTTGAAAAGTCCAATAGGTAGGGACAGCCATCAAGCCACTACTCTCAATCACGAAATCCAGAAACGATCGTTTCGCTGAGAACAGATAGGAGCTTTTTTGACTGAGTGGACCCTCGAGACTTGCTCCAAATCCTGCCATATCAAAACTCACTTTGGATTCATGGTTTTGGCGACTTCCTTCGCGAACAGTCACATCCATTACAGATGAGAGTTTGTCCCCATAGCGAGCTGGGAATGAACCTGCAAAGAAATCTATTCTTTCTATAAAATCTGTGTTGACCATGGTTACTGGTCCTCCTCCGGCACCCTGTTGTGGATAATGAACAGGGTAGGGGACATCCAGATGATCCATGACAAACAGGTTCTCACCAGGTGATCCACCTCGGACGATAATCTCATTAGATTGATCAGCGCCGGAAACCACAGAGGGTAGAGATTGCATCATACTGAGGATGTCGTAAGCGCCTACTGGATCTGAGCGAATTTCTTCAAAGTCCACACTCCGCACACTGGTGGAAGCATCTTTTACTTTTTCAAAATATCCAGCTGTGACCACAATATCAGTACCGGTGAGAATAGTAGGCTCGAGGGCCATATTTACTTTACCGGTGCGATTTGCCAGTGCACGTACATTTGCTCTTGCCTGAGATTTATATCCGATCATGTGCGCACGGATGGAATAGCTGCCTACAGGTACCTTAAGTATCTCAAAATTGCCATTCACATCCGTAGCAGCGCCAAGGTTAGTACCGTCCAGAATGACATTCGCACCCGGTAAAGGTTGCTGAGTATCCCTGTCTATGATGGTGCCCATTACGGTGCCTGAAGGGGCGTTGGCTAATAGAGTTATAGCCAGTAGCTTATATATGGTTAATATGTGTAATAGTTTTTTCATAACGAAATCCTTACTCTACTTCAAGGGAAGCATGTTCTCCAAGTATTGTATATATGTTTTCAATGCAGTCTTTCCTGCATCGGTTAAGCGGTATATGCTTACGGGTTTACGATCGACGAATGATTTCTCTACACTGACATAACCAGCATCCTCAAGCTTACGAATGTGGACGCTCAGATTCCCATCTGTAGCGCCGATTCTCTCTTTGATCATGGAGAAACTAGCCGAATCCAATGCGCTCAAGGAGGCCATCACGGCTAATCGAATCCTGGAGTGAATCAGATCATCGATTTGTTGATAGTTAAAATCAGTCATGCTCAATCCTCAGTAAAATGAGCCTTCCATTGACGGTTGAAGATGATTCCTGGAACAATTTGCAGTCCGATCATCATTGTGATCATGAGAGCGATGGCAAATGGACCGGTGATAAAGAACAGAATGATGGAGCCAGTCCACCAGCCCAAACCTAAATTGCGAACCCATATTTTACCGGTGATAACACCCTGCAAGAAGTAAGCTGTTCCTAAAACAGTATACATCACAGCGGACATGTGCTCTAAATCGATGGCGCCACTAGCACCTCCAACAAATCCAAGTATGGTCATTGACAAGAGAACAGCGACCCAGATAGAGCCAATAATCTTTCGCATGAGTGGGTTCCCGAGGGACTGTTTCTCTGTATTTCGATCGTAAGTAACCATATATATCCAGCCCAGACTAACGATCAGTAAATATGCCCATCCTGTATAATGTGTCATTTGGTACTGATCAAGGACTACGGAGAAGAGCCCTGCCAGTAGGATCAAAACTCCCCAGACAATGAAGCCCATGCCGTTATCAGCAAGTACTTTTTGGCTGTCATCCATAATGGACTTAATGAAGTCCAGTTGTTCCTGTGCGTCTTGTTTATCATGTTCAGTCATATTGCCTCGCTTGTTAACAAAGTACTTTAAAAAACAAAGTAAGTTAGTCACTTAACTCCTTATGTCAAGGAATTGTAATGAAAGTTACTAAATTAACACCTCACAACAATTTGTTGACAGGGGTCAAAAGCATGTTTCAGTCAGATCTACTTAAGGGCAAAACAATCTTCATTACCGGTGGAGGTACTGGCTTAGGAAAATCTATGGCTAAACGCTTTCTGGAGCTTCAGGCCAATGTGGTTATCGCCAGTCGGAAACTGGATAAACTAGAAGCTACAGCCCAGGAACTTCAATCGGAAACCGGTGGGCAGGTTTTACCCTTGGCTCTAGATGTAAGGGAATACCGAGCTGTAGAATCAGCCCTCAAATCTGCCATAGAACACTTTGGGTCAGTGGATATTCTTTTAAATAACGCTGCTGGAAATTTTGTCAGTCCCACTGAAGCACTTAGTCCAAAGGCCTTTGATGTCATTGTCGATATTGTATTAAGGGGATCCTATAACACTACTCTGGCTTTTGGGAAACACTGGATCAGCCAAAAGCAGGCAGCCAGAGTTCTGAATATTGTCACGACCTACGCATCTACAGGTTCTGGATATGTTGTACCATCTGCCATAGCTAAATCAGGAGTCCAAACCTTGACACGCAGTCTGGCAGTTGAGTGGGCCAAATATGGTATTACTATGAATGCCATTGCCCCTGGACCCTTTCCAACTGAAGGTGCCTGGGATCGTCTTTTACCGCCTGGGTTGGAACAGCAATTTATAGATCGGATTCCTCTGAAGAGAGTAGGTGATCATCTAGAGTTAGCAAATCTTGCTGCCTTTCTCGTTTCAGATCAATCCCAATATATCAATGGCGAGGTGATTACCATTGATGGAGGTGAATGGTTGAAGGGCGCTGGTGAATTTAATTTTCTAGATGTTCTCACACCTGAGGAATGGGCTGCCATGGAGCAACAGGTACGTCAAGCAAATAAGAAATAGGGGAATAGCATGAAATTACAGAAAATATTGAGCTACGGGTTAATTGGAATATTCTTTCTCTCAAGTTGTGCTGTCACATATGGTCCCAAGGATGCCCTGGGCGGATACAGTGAAGAACTGATTGACGAGACCTCAGCACTGGTTGCTTTTGAGGGTAATCAACATAATAGTGTGAGCGAAATCCGAACTTATCTAACCTATCGCTGTTCGGAGTATACTCTTGAAAAAGGGTTTACTCACTTCTTGATTATGGAAGATGAAAGTTTTGTGGAAGGTGGCGATAAAGAGTTTCTTGATTCAGATATGACCTTTGAAACCCGTACGTCTCTGTCTGGTGGTACCAACACAAGTGTGAGAAGCAATTTTGGTGCTCAGGAGGGAACAGGAACTCCAATAGGAATCTTCAAGATCAAGATGATGCGGGGTGTCGATCCTGTTTATATCTCAGCAAGTATGGACGCACAGACCTTTATTGATGCCAATGAGCATTTGATTAAAAGGAAGAAGTAATCTGATTGAAAAAGGGGGGGGGCTTTAGTTATTCTTTGAAATTTGGAAATAGCTACGGTGGTAATAAAGATAAATTATAAAACCCCACCAGGCTGCCAGGGTTATAAAAGTAGCAAGATTGACAAGGCCGGTGATGGTACCTTCTCCATCCGGGCCCAGAATAGCGCCATATTCATCTAACATTTTGGTAGTCATATCTCCATAGATCAAATAATGAAGCTTGTCCAATGTGTAAACAACACTGCCCGTAACCATAGCATAAAAACCCCATGGCTTAGCCATCCATAATCCAACTCCCATTCCTAAATAGAGGACCACGAAAATCAGATGGTAGGCTACTGAAACAAGTTCCCGATATTCATTTCCAAATAAGGCAACTGGAGAGGATAGTGCAGATGACTCGAATATTGCTCCCAGTACAAAGAAAACTGAAGCAGTACGTGCAGTAAATTTTATTCCCCCCAGACCGGATGTCTTTGCTTCAGATTTGTTTACCGGATGCTGCCACTCACCATTTTCTTTGACAGCATGGCAGAAGCGACAGACAATGGCATCATCACGTATTTCTTCGGCACAATAGGGGCAATTCATAGACTTGATCTCGGATATGGTTCGCTGGCTTTCATTCCGTGGAATGAATTAAAAGTAGTCCAGAGTGGAAGCTCATCGAAAAAGATCAGGGCATTCATAAACTTCCACGCGGTTTGACTAAAGGTAGGAATCTACGCTACTGAACAGGTCATGTCCTGACCACAGCACATGGGTGATTTAATTTTACCATGACCATTGGGACATTTTGATATCTGCACCTTGGCACCACTGTCAGTGGTCAAGCTATCGTCCTCAAGCGGAGCATCGCATTTTGCACAGGTTGCATTCACTCCCATACCGCAGATTGAACATTCATAAGTTGCCATTATATTCTCCATTTATTATTATTTTTAGTGACCAATTTTCACTGTCAGTCATATTAACTGATGTTCTTGCTCAGGTCTAGACGTTTGTTAAATGATAGCGAATAATTCTAGAGCTAAATTAGGATTTTCCGAGTTCCTTCTGGTTCAGTTTTAACTTGAACCCCTCATGAGTGGGCTCAAACCTGAGGTTTTCATAAAAACGAATGGCTTTGGGTCTCTGCTTGTCGGTTGTAAGTTGGACAATACTACAATTTCTGATTTGAGCTCTATTGATAGCCCAGTTGATAAATTCTGTTCCCAAACCTTGATTCCGGTAATCTCGATGAATTCGAACTCCCTCAATCAGGCAGCGCCAGGAACCAATATGGGTAAGGTAGGGGATGAAGGTCAATTGAAGCATCCCCGCGATGATCTGATTCACCTCAACAACAAAGAGTTCATTGTTTGGATCGTCTGCAATTTGATCAAAAGCCAGCAGATAGGAATCATTCATGGGGAGAGACGTGTCTTCACGCTGCTGACCTAACTCATCATCCGCCAGTAAACCCACAAGCGTTAATACATCTTTCTGTTCTGCTTCTCGAAACCTTAGATCCAATGGGAATCCCCTTGCTTATGCTTAGCCAGGCATCTGCATCAACTCTGACACCTCAAGTGAACCACCAATATCAAGAAAAGGACAGGCCTGCGCAATGGCTAGTGCTGCATCCATTGACTCAGCTTCAATAACGGTATAGCCGGACATTTTTGTTGAGCTACCCTCTGAGATGGTAGCATCAGGATTAACGGTACTGGTATCCTTAAACGGATTCATGGGACTCACTGCTGACTCACCAAGCGAGGCTAACCATTCACTGTATTTTGCAAAATGTTGTTTGCCTTCCTCAGGGCTGGCTGGTGGATTACCACCTAGATAAGTGATTATGTATTGAGACATATATTCCTCCTTGCTAATAAAAGGTGACTAAAAATGTAATATAAACAAAAAACAGTGGATTGTTGGCTTAAGTGATCTTTTTCTCAACTTGAGGTATATGAATCTATAAGAAAGATCGGAAGCAAAATTGAAATATAGGCTAAAAAATCCCAGGGATCATAAGTGGAGTCATACAATTGGAAATATTGGGCTAGTTCAATTCCCAGGCAGACTAAAAGGAAAATACTCACAGTTCTGATTGGAGTGAAGAAACGCGTCCACCTATTCTCGGCAAATTCGGTATATAGCCCCCTGAACAAAATATAATTCCAAGCTGGTCCAGTCATATCAAGCACATATCCGCTCCAGAAGTTTCCCATATTGATCCATATAGTAGACAAACCAGTCCCGCCAAAAACGACTACTGCAATAGCCCAGTAGGGTGCTTGATCATTGTGTGTTTTCTTACGCGCTTTTTGTGTCATTAATTCTGGATTATTTCTAATGCTTTACTCGATAGCTAGACTGGACAAAGCCAAAATCGTAAGCTATGGTGGCGATATGCTCTAGCGAAATATCTTTCTCAAAGTCACCGAACAATGATTTCCCTTTGCCTAGAATTACAGGAATTACAGTGATGGTAATATCATGGATGAGTCCTGCGGCTAAAAACCTTTGAATGGTAATACCACCATCCACATAGATACGATTGACTCCCTCATTTGATAGGCGCTCAGATAGTTCTTTTGGCGATTCAGAGGATTGTTGCACAAATTTGCTGATACTTCTAGGAATTTCAATTGCTTGACTACTAAGAACGATGGCTGGCTTGTCCCTGTAGGGCCAATCTCCAAATGATAACACCTTTTCGTAAGAATATCTGCCCATGACTAAGACATCAATAGAGCTCATGAAGGATTCATAGCCACAGTCCTCACCGACGGGTACTGCGGCATTCGCTGCATCTAACCAGTTAAGATCACCATCTTCTCTGGCGATGAATCCGTCTAGACTGGTAGCAATAAATACTGAAGTTTTTAAACCCAAGAGTGATTCCTTTAAAATGTTAAGTGACTTTGCACATCTAGGCACTGCCTAGTGTCTAGACCAGGCAAGGTTAATAAAAAATTGTTAATTGTCCATCCTAGCTTAGGGTGAGCGTAGATGTGCCCTAAGCTTTTGTTAATCCCGCCTTTCTCTTTTCATCTTGTCCCAGTTCATTGTCAATGAAACCGAAAAAAATTAAGAAAATGGCTAGACTAAGATCTTGAATTGCCAATGGAGCATTCAGCAATAGGTATTCCATGGTCAAGACATCCATCAATTCAAAAAGGACTAAAAGGCTGGCAAATCCTGAAACTATGGCACCAAAAAAGCCCAGCAATGACATCCACCTGGGGATAATTTTATATCGAAAAGCGATGAAAGAAAATATTAATACTCCAATGTTATTTATCAGGATCATGATGACATGATTCGCATAATCTCTGGCACTCTTCAACAATTCACCCATTAGTACGTACACTGAGAAATTATCTGGACTACTCTCGCCATACTCTTTGCTCAATGTTATGAAGGCAATAATAAATATGGTGCCAAGAATATTGAATACTTGAGCAGTAGACTTAAAAACAAGGTATCCATAGGACATTCCCAAATCAAATTTGGCTATCACATCGAAGATCATAACTGCAATAGCAATGTATGTGAATGCCAGGAGTAGTTGCGAAACTAGAGCTAGTTTCACATAAAAAATATTCTCTACCACTTTGCTAAGATATTCATCACTGTCAATAGATTGTTCAATACTTAGAATTCCGAATATGAAGCTACAAATGATTAGAATTCCGATAATGATGGACTGTTTCCTGAGCTTATTCATGATATCCTCCAATGAGAAGAACCCGTTCTGATCAACAAGCCATTCTCGTCAAGTAATCTCCTTTTTAGGTCCGCTCTATGCTTTGGTTAGATTTCTGATCCCACAGTAATAATCACATTGCCTTTTTTATGTCCCTTGTCGACATATCTGTGAGCATCAACAATTTGATCAAGTGAAAATCGTCTATCTATGACCGATTTAATTTCACCCTTCTCGAAAAGCGTCTGAAGAAACATTAACTCTTCAATTTTCAACTTCAACCCGCCTGAAGACTTGAGTACGTTCAGATACACACCTGTCGGCTTTAATATGTTTTTACAGAGAGAATGTGAAACCTTGCCTACTGCATCAAAAATGACGTCATACTTCTCAGCGCTTTTGGCGAAATCCTCTTGCGTATAATCGATAACTTTGTCCGCACCAAGTGAACGTACCATGTCCATATTTGTGGTGCTGCACACGCCAACTACTTCCGCTCCCATATATTTAGCGAGCTGAACGGTAAAAGTTCCTACGCTTCCTGAGGCACCATAGATAAGAATCTTCTGGTTCTGCTGAAGATTGGCTCTTCTTAGGAAACGCAACGCTGTGATACCACCATTGGGGATAGGTGCAGCCTCTTCATAGGACATATTGGCGGGTATTTTTGCCAACACACCATTTTCTGACATGCATTTATATTCAGCATAGGCACCAAAAGTCATCGCGGTTGCAGCAAATATTTTATCTCCCGGTTTGAAAAGTCCAACATCCTTTCCAATTGCTTCGATTTTCCCAGCGAGCTCCATCCCCAATACCTTTTTACGGGGTCCCCTGAAACCAATCATAAAACGCATGATGGGCTTAAATAAAATATCCTGAAGCTTTCCTAGTCCGGGTTTAAAACTCCGAATTTTAGTATCCCCAATGTGCACTGTTGTTGCATGTATTTTTATCAGCACCTCATCGTCTTTAGGAGTAGGTTTCTCAATGTCTCGAATCTCAAGGACCTCAGGAGGTCCATATTTTGTACAGATGACTGCTTTCATTTGTCCTCCATGTTGAATAATATATTCAAATAGTTTGGATGATTTTGTTTAATTGTCAAACTATTACTAAAGTAAACCTAACGCATGCATAACTGGCGTTTTTTGCAGAGCGAAGCGGCGTGAAAAACGTCCGAGTTAATGCACTTGTTATGTGTTTTGTGATTTATATAATTTTCTGACATTTAACATGAAACTTGGTTTTTTGAATAATTTTTAAAAAACCAGATGTTTCTATCTTTTGAATTGTCTTAGAACGTGGTTGATGCCCGTCCTCAATTATTATTGTTCCATCTCTTTTTACCAATCTGCTTAATTCTTTTAACAACTCATTTGGTCGTTCTATCATATGAAGCATGTCTAAAGCATATATTACATCTGCAGTATCATTGATTATAGATGTGCTGTATTGTTCCGCAAGAACAGCTTCTACATTAGTTAATTTGTATTTTTTAATTTTCTCTTTTACTTTGCTAATAGCAAGTGGATGAATATCTACAGCTATTACCTTACCTGATTTTCCAACAGTATTGGAAGCAATATGGATATATCGTGCAGGGCCACAACCGTAATCAATAACAGTTTGTCCTGGTTTAAGATCAAGCGTTTCAAAGTTTTTACTATAACGCTTTCCAAATAAATCCATCAATTTCATTATAAATGTCATAACATGGAAAGCTATGTTTGGAATTGCTTCCCTGTTTTTTCCTGAAAGTATATCGCCAAGTGTTTTTTTCTTTTCATTATTTCCCCTGGTCATATTTTTCATTCTCTTTGTTATTTCGATATCATAGTAATTAACTACCATATTTTTGTAAAAATCGTTTGGTGGCCCAATGTAGCATCTCTAAAGCGTAGTTATTCCCGGCCAGATAAACGCCCACCCCGAACATGATGTGCACCAATATGAAAACAACAGGACCGCCAACTGCAATTATAATCGGCTTAGTTAATTTCACCGACAGATAGGTCAAGAAAGCCAGAGCCGGCAAACTTATCAAAAAACTCATCACAAGTGAGACTAAGCCTACGTAGACACGCGTGCCAGGTTGCTGCTTCAAGATAGGCAGTCCGTCCGGTTTGGTCAGGGATTTTTGACCGAACTTGGTCTGCTCCAACTTATGGGCAAAAGACCTAAGAAGGACCACTTACAATTTCTCCTTCATTTATCACTCCTTATGTGCTCGTTGTGATACAACCCTTTCCTAACGACCCTGCGCTTCTACTGCGAGGCTATAGTCTTCAATATTTAATATTACTGTATTCATCTTGATTCACCTCTTACGCGCCGAGTCTGTAGCACGCGCTTGTTAGGTTTACGGTGAAGGTGCCTGCCAGAACAATTGCTTATCGCTGATGTATATGACCTTCCCGCGTTTAGTCAGCTCTGATGTATTCAAAAGTTCCTCTCGATATCCATCTGGAATTAACTCAAAGTACACCTTCTCTGGTTTTGAGCGTTGATTGAACATGCTGGTTTGTTGGCAACGAACCTTGAAGATATTCTTCGAGAGATACCATTGATAGTCAGCGGCTTCGACCCAGCTTATGAAACGTTCCCAGGTTTTCGATAACCCTCCTTGATCGGTTTGTAGGTCCTGCTCCAGCAAAGGGTCACCAGAGATCAAACGCTTCCGGATTTCAGGATATCCTAGTATGTTTCCTGCTTCATCAGTCAGATAGAAACCAAAATCTGGATCCATCCATAGCCATTTCCCAAGAGTCCTGGAATAGACAGATGTAATATAGTGGCTTTCATCCTTCTCGTGGGAATGAGGCAGAAGGTGTGTCTGACGTGAAGCGAACCCCATGGATAGAAATACCTCGTTCAGCACAACCGTCTTCAAATAGCAATTGATTGTTTTATTGTCAACTGTCGCTAAATGTATCACTGTGAATGCGTTTATCTCTTTCGGGAATTTCGGATTATTCGCGTGCCCTGTGAGCTTAAATACCCACCGAGTTAAATTAATGATTTGATCAATCTCAGAACCCTCCCCTGCGACCGTTTCCAGATTGTAGGTCTCCTTCAGCCGTCTAAGATTTTCATCCGAGGAATCGGCATAGTTGAATAAAACTACTGTGGAATCCCCAGGAGGGTTAGCTGAAAAAGTCTGATGTTCATTTATGAGACCCGCCCATTCCTCTCCAAGGGTGATGTTTTCAGGACGCTCCCGAAGTGATGGGAGAATATAGATGGAACCCAGAATCACGATCACTAGGGCAACAATGATAATGATAACCATTTTGATGCGTTTGCTACTCATATTGTGTCCTTTTATTGAGAATATTCAATTGAAAAAGATCAATAATGCTACCCGTCATCTGTTGCGATAATCAGATATTTCCTGTGTTAGATTGCACATATCGCTATCGCTAGTTAAACCTAACGTTTTGAGTTTTAGCTGCAGAGCCCCTTAACGTTTAAACTGTTTCTATTCTTCAATTATTTTGGCCCCCCACTGAAATTGGCTGTGTCAGTTGCTAGCGCTTGTTATGCCGAGGCAGCTGTACTGGCGATCATTTCGCGATAGGTGTAGTAATATAGGAAGCACTCAAGAACTTCCAGGTCCCGCCCTCTTTGATCAGGGTGAAGTAGTCTATGTTCCTTGAACGAGCTATATTGTCCCTGATCAGGGTCGCGTCTGCCCGGACAAAGGCGAGACCCCCAGCTTCTATATGAACTGTAAAGTGTGAAACTGGTTCCTGATACCGGGATGGGTTGCTGCGCGCCTTCAGGACGGAATAGAATTCTTCGAATGTGTATGTCTTGGTGTGCAATTCTCCATTACGAAAGCGCACTGAACCGATATTTGCATTTGCGGTGAACATGGGAGGCAGGGCGTCCAGGTCGTAATTACCAATGGCAATCAAGAATCGATTCACTGCCGCTTTGACCTCGTCCTCGTCAAAGACATTTGAGGTGTCATCTTTGGGAGTATCTGCGGACAGGCTTTCGGAGGCCTGCTCTGCCGGGCTATATGCAGCACAGAAAGCGACTGTCAGTGCTATTATCAACGCTCGCATCATCGGGATCCTTTCCCCTTCAAGAATCGTTATTCTTTGCATCAGGTCATGTGATTAGCAGCTACGGCCTATCGCATGCTTCGCGGCATAACGCCCCCGCGCTGTTCACATTAAAAGCGCAGCTTTTGATGGACTTGCTGCACAGGTCAAACGCTTATTTTGTACTAAATGCTGTATCTTAATCATCATAATTGTTTAGTAAGCAACTTCAGTATGTCAGTACCAAGCACCTGTTAAACAGCCGACCACTTATCAGGAAAAACTGTGAATTTCTTCAAGTTCTTCAGCCTCTTTATTTTTTGCCCAATACAAATCCCATCGCTGCTGAAGATTCATCCAGAAATCAGGTGTATTCCCAAAGAATCGTGAAAGACGCAAGGCGGTGCTCGGTGTGATTCCTCTTTTACCGTTTACGAGTTCGTTCACTCTCTGAAATGGAACATGTATGGATTTTGCCAAATGTTTCTGCGAAATTCCCATGGGTTTCAGGAATTCTTCAAGCAACATTTCACCAGGATGAGTTGGTGATCTATGAGTAGGTATTCTAACCATAATATTCTCCTTTAGTGGTAATCCACTACTTCTACATCTATTGGACCTAATTCAGTCCAACTAAAACATGCCCGATACTGCTCATTGATTCGGATACTGTATTGACCTTCTCTGTTACCCTTTAATGCCTCTAGTCTGTTTCCTGGTGGAATTCGTAGCTCAGAAAGCTGAATCACAGAATCTAATTGGTCAAGTTTTCGAGTAGCTATTCTCATCAAACCAGTAGGACATTTTTTTCGTGCAATCTTCGAATCAATACCATTGAAGATGTCTTCAGCACCCTTATCTGCGAATGAACGTATCATGCTATAAGTATATCACGGTTATCATGCTATTTCAAGACTTTTTCAAAAGGGATGTTTAACGTCTTAAGCTTGTGCTGCTTCTCAAGAAAGCATTGTTGTGCAATTTTCGATCGTCCGACCACAGTATTTCAGACCTGCACTCCTTATTCTCGAATTAGCACCAAGCCATTGTTAGGCAACAGCAGTTAATTTATCCACAGGCTCTTAGGTTTTTCGGTGCGACTCAAAGTGTCATTTTCCTAAAATAGCTGGTATCCCACTGCAATCCCTATGCGCAGACCTGACCAATTGGGGCCGAGCTTATTGCCATCCACACGGAGGATGGCATCTTCCTCATCTTTTAGATGAAATGCCTTCGAGTAGCTTAATTGGTACCCACCCTCAAATGTTAGGGATAATCTTGTGATCTTGTACTGAAAGGCAAGTGATGGGGCAAGAGCGAGGCCTAGTGCTACTAACTCGTACTCGGTATTTTCACTTTCGTCAAAAACCTTCATCTCATCGCTCAAAGAGAGACTACTCCAGAGTCCATATACAGGCATGTTAACCATAAAATTAGATGAATTAAAGTCACGGATCGTCCACGCGTTGTACCAGCCATAGCCATTACTCCTTACAATCTGATCAGAAACGATGTGGCCTGAATAATCGGCATAATGCACACGACCGCCAGCTTCCATGTGCGTCCAAGTAAAACCTCCAGCGTACCGAGGATTAAATTTCTTGATGATATCAACACGTGTATAATAAAAACTGGGAAATTCTGAAGTAATTTCTGCTGGAATCGACAGACTGCCATATTCAGAAACGATATTTTGCTGCAACAGATGCATATCGGACATATCATACTGGCTCTGACCGATCTGGACCTGTATTACCATGTCTCTAGCAAAAACACCGAGTGAGGAATACAGGAAGATTACGGAGCAAATAATCGACTTGATCATGAATTCAATTTCCTAGTGCTTCTAGCGATAGTCGATACCCTGAGGTGAAAATTGTATTGTCCCAGAACCTGTATAATTTGGTGGAGCTTGCAGAGAGATCCTGAACGGTAGCGCCTGTGCTTGGGTCGATGACAATATAGCGACCTTCACTCCTGAATAGCCCCCCGACCAGAGAAGTTACCGGATCAAAATATGGGTTTCTAAGTCGGTCTGGGGCGTTAACCTGACTAACAACACTGAAGTCGTTTGCATCATAGGTGGTAATCGAACTAGGGGTAGATACCAAGAGTTGATTGCCTTCTCCAATGAATAGACTCTCAACCCATTGGCCCAAACCGGCTATTTCAGTGAGGGTGTTTTCACCAATCTGGTATAGTGTATCATACGCGATCAAATATTGCCCGTTTGCAGAAATTTCAGAATTAGTGCCATAAGCGTAGTTGGGATTAATGACCTGGATGGGATCATTCATATCCATTACAACGACGCCCATTCCCCAATTTGAATAGTTTTTTTCCATGAAACTGGGAAAAGTTATCCTGTTGGTGTTTGACACTGAGAGATCATGGATCGCTCGCCCATTATACCCCAGCAAGGCGCTTGTGGTCCATGTTTGTTGGGCTGTGAGAGTCAGTGGGTCTATTTGATGGATATAGCCTGTTCCATTAATATAGTTGGTGACATAGGCATACTGACCATTTGGGGAGATTCCAAAGCAAAAGTAGGAGACCTCCGAATCCAGTGTTAATGAGTCCAGATTAGCATATGATTCAGCATCCATGCGGTAAATAGTATTTCCATATTGACGATAGATTGAGCCAGTGACAGCACAAAACTGCAAACTGCCAGGATAGGGAAAAGGCAAACCGAGATATGCTTCAAAGCTGTCGTGAAGATTATGAGACCAGATGTAATTATTTTTAAAAACAACATCCAATGTGTACCCAATCGGATCTCCAAACGCGACATCTGAGTCGACAAAGCTCGTATTGTTTATATCTCCCGTGGAAAAAATCGTGTTGTCATCTTTCGTGATTTCATATTTGGAAAAATTTTGTGGATATAAGCACGGTGTCCAGTGCATGGGAATCTCAGAATAGTTAGTATCTGTTGAGGGGTAAAATACAGGTTGCCCTTCTATATAATAAAAATATTCACCTTGAGACTGTCCCAATGCGGAAATAACATTCACTCGATAATACGCGGGTCCCCCCAGGTAGGTTGAATCAATGACGGTAGTGGTGTTCCCATCAAACACAGAAGTAAGATGCCGTTCATCTATATTTCCGCCGGAAATAGCTTGCCCCTTGTCGATGTTATACCTGATGAAACCATTCCGGTTAAATTTCTCCCAGGAGATGACCATATCGCCAGATCTAGTAGAAATCCCCTTCATAAAAAGAGGACGTGGCGGGCGATTATCGATGGTTAGAATATATTCGAGTTCAAAAGATAGATATTCTGCTCCGACGATATCTGCCAAGCTATTTGAGCCAGTTTTTGACACACCTCGAATGATTAGACTCAATGTATCTTGGACAAAATCATAGGTGTTCAAAGAGTATGAGCCTTTGAGTTGAGTAAAGCTATGAATTAAAACGCTGTCCAGTAGCAATTCACCACCATAGAAATCGCGACCCAATAGGTTGAGATCATAAGCCAACGTCGTAAATCCCCAAGCAGAAACAGTATCTGCAGAATTGTTCAGGTCAATGTAAATGATTGGCTCAGGTATCTCCTTCTCCTGAAAATTGCTGCCAGTGGGAGAATATTCACATTGGATGAAAACCAAAAGGGTTACTAGGAAAGATGAAAGGTGTCGAATACTTCTTGATATCATAGGAAAACATTCAATTTGATTTTGGTTGGAGTTTATTTCCATAACATACTCTGTTTGCCTAACGCGCTTGGCTTGTTCTGCTTCTCAAGAAAGCAACATTTTGTAAGTTAACTGTATCCATCCACTTGATTATCCTCAACATATCACCTGCATGTGAGTCAGCTCTAAGCCTGTTTTAGAGAGACTATTTCAATACTTTCTAAGAAGTAGCTCAGCTTGGTTAAAATCAATGTAATCGATTAGAAGTTCTTCTTCAGGATTCAAATCTATCGTATCAGAATACGCTTTCCAAGAGGTTGCCTCCCAATAATTTGTCCCATCATTTTCAATGTCGATGAATAATGTATCTCCACTAACCTTTTGGAGATTGCCCTCATATTGCGCACTATCTCCCCATTCGTAGACCCTAATATGTTTATGCATAGCAGAAAGTGATTCAATTGCAAATTGCCTTTCATCACCAGTAAAAGCGTTAGGAGCTCCATACCAGATTACATTCAGAATTGGGAATTGACCCACTTCTGAAATGTCCTGTTTCGGTAAAACTAGCGAGCTTCCATGAACCTTAACATTATTTATTGCATCAACTTCACGCACGTGTAGATCCATGTACACATAGCTATTTTGCCAGTCAGGACCAAACATACCGTCTGGTTGCGAATCCAGTTCTAAGAATAAGGTGCTATCTTCAACCCATGCTTTTTGCCACGAAGTGGTTACATCCACCAAGTTTCGATAAAGAAATCGCCGTGTACTGTCATCAATTTGTTCAATCGAAAATGTTTTTACCGGATTATCCCAGGATATTGAAAATGAAGGAAAGCCCGTAAACTGATCTTCAATGACAACCTCCTCAAGAGCATGATCACAATTAATTAAAGTTGCTAAAATTACTAGAGATGATAACAGAAGTAGAATTAGTTTTTCCATATTTAGCTCTCTCTAACGCTCCGAGTTTAAGCTGCACTCGACAATTTCTTGGATTTGTATCATATTTCGTATAGTTATCATCATTTTCGCTTTGTACACCCCTCTTAGAACATCAAGTTGAAGCCTTTGTTAGAGCGCCTTGCTACCAGATAGGTCAGCAACAAACGTTTGCTTGGGTAGCTAGTATCACCTACTAATGCACCAGATAATCGATTAAATTGGCCTCCACTAGATATCCCCAATATCCATCTGTATAGGAACTTCGCAACTGAGTTATCCCTATAGTTTTATCCAAGGTAAAGTTTACACACTCACCTTCCCAATACGGACAATTCCACATAGCTATAACAGTACCCGTATATTCCTGCCTGATTGGGATTGGGAATGCTTTATTAACCGAAGAAATGACTTGAAAAGCAGAAGCAGTGTTACTATCACACCCTTGACAGTCAGTTGCAGCAAGTAGGCCATCACTCAGATCGATTGTAAATACAAGACTATCATTTATAACTTCTGTAGTATCACTTTCAAAATTTGTTCCTGCTCGAAGTCGCCAATTAATAACCACCCCATTGAAAACTGTACTTACTGTAACAATATTTAAATCTGGTGAAATATTTAATATCTGCCATTTTTCCACACCTGTCCAATTATGCCCACTCTCATAATTCTCATCGTAAAATCGAACATTATATTCCCACCAATTTCCGACAGTTACCGGCAGATAGCTGATCGTATCAGGACAACATTCAATAGAGTTTGTATCACATTGATGAAAATAAGGGTCACATACTAGCAATATGCATTCTGTCGAATCCTCGCCACCTAAATAGAATCCAGGTGGGCATACAATCTCAAGACACTCCGATGAATCAACTCCCCCTAGGTAGTATCCAGGAGGGCAAACTATTTCAAGGCACTCAGTGGAATCGATACCGCCCAAATAATAGCCCTCTGGGCAGGTAACCTCACAGCAGGCCGTTGTATCATCAGAACATGGAAGAAACCCGTTCTCACAAGATACAGCTTCCTTGTTTCCCGAATCAGGGTCAGCGCAAGTCATCACGACAACTAAAATGAGGAATAAAAACCATTTCAAGAAATATTCATTCATTTGATATTACTCCATCTAACAGCTGGCGCTTCTGCTGCCGAGGGGGAGTAGAAGTTTGCCGATCCATTACTTTTTGTATTCTTCTTTCAATTCGATAACCACTCCATTCATGAAAGTCAGCAGCAAGCACGGGTTAGAAAGTATCATTTTATGAGCAGGATCTTAGAACTCCCTCTGTGGTATTTACCGTTTAATTGAAGCAGATAAATTCCTGTTGGTAGATCTTCTCCATCATTAGAAACCAATGACCAAGTATAGAACTGTTGACCTGCCGATAATTCTCCAGTTGCGTGACTAAAAATTTTAGCACCTAAAAGATCATGAATCGTGATCATAATATTGTCAGTTCGAGGTAGTGAATAGAAGATTGTGCAATTCAAATTAGTTGGATTAGGAAAAGTTGATAACACTAACGAAATGGGCTGATAACTTTCCCCCTTTGGGTTGATCGATAGATAGTAGTTTGCCGGAGAGGTTCCCAATGAATCAGTTTTGATTAGCCAGGCTTGGGAATCATCACCAAAAGAATCCGTATAGCCAGCCATCAGGAATCCATGATCATTAGTCTCCGTAACGGAGTATGCACCATCATCACCGTTTGCCCCGTACAACTGCATCCATTGCAAAGCACCTTGAGTATCAGTGCCTATCAACCATACATTCTTTCGATAGAATCCGTACACTCCATAAGACTTTGTGTAGCCAGTCACTATATAGCTATGATCAGTAGTTTCTATCAGTGAAAGTCCTCTATCCTCTTCCACCCCCCGAAGGTTCTTGTCCAAAGTTCATTCCCAAGCGAATCGGTTTTTACCAACCATAAGTCTTTATTGCCTTCTCCGAAAGAGGATGTGGAACCGGCTATCAGGTAGCATTGGTCTGTAGTCTTTATGATGGAATGTGCAAATTCATCATTTGGACCTCCATAAGTTTGAGTCCACTGTGTATTCCCCTGGGAGTCAGTTTTTATTAGCCAGAAGTCGCTTCCCCCTCCACCGGATGAGTAGGTGTAGCCCACACAAGCGTATCCCTGATCCTCGGCTTCGACTATTGAGTATATTCCATCATCATCAGCGCCATCGAACGTACGAGTCCAGATAAGTGAACCTTCAGAATCTGTTTTTGCCATTACTCCCGCATCATCGCGGGAGAATGAAGATTGTCTTCCAACCATGAGGTAATTTTGTTCAGAGGTTTCAATTACTTGCATGGCGGCTTCATGGAAATCCATTGGGCAATTGTACGTCCAGAGTGTGTCGCCTAATGAGTTAGTTTTGACCAGTGTCATATCCATACCACTGGGACCGTAATCTGAGGCTCCAGCTAACAGGTAGCTTTGATCAGAAGTCTCAATGACCGAATACGCATCTTTTCCGCCAAAGGTTTTTGTCCAGAGTGTATCGCCGAGGATATCCGTTTTCACCAACCACGACTCATAATCTGTGGCCCCAGCGAACAGATAGTAATGGTCAGATGTTTCAATCACTGAATAAGCCATCTGTGGCTCAAGGTCTCCATAGGTCCTTGCCCATACGCCTTGGGCATTGCCTTCCAATACCCAATAGAAGGGAAAAAGAAGAACCAAAATAATATTTGCGCAGCTTCGATTTATCATCTGATATCTTTCTAACGACCCTGCACTTGTGCTGCGAAGGTCAAATATTTGTTTTGTATTAGATGCTGTATATTAATCGTCATAATTGTTTGGCAAACTCCTTCAGAATGTCTGCACCAAGCGCCTGTTAGGTACCGTTTCATTACTCTAATCGTTGAAAATTAATCAAATATTCTAATCTCGAATCCACGAGACTTCCTGGCTCGTACTCTCTCTCATATTCTATTGTTGACAGGCAATCATCTCGTTTGTTATACCAATAAATTTCACACAGAGAACAATCTATTTTAATTGACATTGAATTTTGCCCCACTTGAAATGTGTGATAGGTGATTTCCCCTTGAAAAGGGCCATAGCCAGTATCAGTGTATATGAATAAAGAGTCATTCTCGAGTTTATATGTACCCGAAATAACCCAAGTCGTATCAGTAGCATAAAAAGTTTGAATGTATTTTCCATCGGCGGTAAAATTGTACACGGGGAGTAAATGTTTAATAGAATCTGGATAACTGCGAGAGTTACATTCCCGAATTGGCTCAGCCGCTGAGTGAAAGATACCAGGGGATTTAAGTGAACCTGACACAAATACTGAATCCCAGTCCCTTGTAGCATCAAAAAGAATAGTCGAGGGTATTGTCCATGTGAATGATACAGGGCTATAATTGGTTAGTCGATCTTCTGAAAAATAACTATGATACTGGTTATCTCCAGGAGCTGGGATAACAAAAAGCATAATTTCTTTAAAATCAGAATTTACATAAAGCCAGACCCTTCTTTTGTCGTAATCGTCTTCATAAAAGGCTCTGTTACCTATATACAACTCATTGGATTTGTACGGTCCCCAGCTAAGGTACTCAAGCGTATCATTAAAATAGGCATTAGACACTACAATTTGACCTGAATCAGCAAGCCCTTGTTCTGGTACAAACTGATCTGCATTTAACAAGTATTGGCGGCAAGACCACGAATCTGTTCTTTGCCATTTTCCTAAAATATCCTCGCCAGCATATTTCCCTTCTGAGGGCTTATCACAGTAAAAAAGGACAATTGCTATCAAAAGTGTGATTATTAGTTTGAAATTCATAAGTGTACCTAACGCTTTAGGCTTGAGCTGCTTCCTGAAGCAGACTCGCTTGGTTCGATATTACTAGCCCTCCACATCATTAATCCTCTTGCACTTCTTTGGTTTTGTGTCAGCTCTAAGCCTTTGTTAGCCAGCTTCTTCAGCAAAATAATCAGATTTTCCAATATTACATTTTTGGCAAAGCACTTGCAGGTTATCCAAGATTGTTTCGCCACCTTTTGCCCACGGTTTTACATGATCAACATGGAGCCTTATACCGTTTTCAGGTCTCGCTCCACACATTCGACAAGTAGCACCATCCCTCATCAAGACTAGTGCGCGCAAACGCCAATTTATATTTCGGGAAGTCCGATGGGAACGTACTTTCGATTTTTTAGGTTCTGGATTGATATGATTCTCACCATCGTTTGCCCACTCTACAAACGCTTCAAGCGCTAATCGCCATCTACCAAAACGATTTTCATAAGTGCCTGCAGAATATTTCGAAAAATCATTACTAAGATCCGAGTATCTGGGCTGTTTCCCCTGGCGAAGCCAAATCTCAGCAAGATTTTCAAACAGTTTCTCATTCGGAATGTTGAGATTTCTTGTTTTTTTGAGTCCAGCTAATTCTAGAACCTTAAACCAAGAACCAAATCGTCTTGTGAGAGTCGTTGCGTGGTATTTACCATTTTCATTGTACTGATCGATTGTCATTTTTTCTAGATCAAGCAATTTTGCTACATTTGAAACATCCTCAATTAATAGTTTATCAGGAACGTTCCGATGAAAAGTATCCAATTCATATTTCATAGCTCAACTCCATGGTCTGGCTAACGCCTCTGCGCTTCTACAGCGAGGTGGTCATTTTTAATCTTTCTGTAATTTATCATTCACAATTTACCATTCATCATTTGTAAGCCGAGTCTGTAGCTAGCGCTTGTTAGGGAGAAGTCTGAATTGTCGCTAGAATCCGTGCTTTTAATTTATCACGAAGCTCCTCAGGTGTAGAATAGGTTATGTGGTTGTACTGCCTTGTATCAAAATGCACATCATCGAGATCATCCTCGTGAACGATCCAAATAACAGGAATTCCAAGACCTCCAGCAAATCCAGCCTCATAATAAACACCACCTCTGTTTCCTGTAAAATCAGCAACCATAAATTGACTCCGTCTAATTTCTTGGATGATTTGATCACAGATTTTGTTGTTGTGTTCACTAAGGTCAACGCGAAAAGCTGTCGTAATGCCATCTGCTTCAATTGCTGGGCAAATTCCCTCTTCAAATATTTCTGTCATTTTTTTGTCAAACCACATTGCAACAAAAGCCTGTTTATAGCGTGTTGATTTGCTGTCTTGTAATTCTTCTATTCTCACCCAGCCATCTGATTCAATCGATAAGGTGCATGGAACGGAAGATGTTGGAGTGATATATTTCAAATTTGAAAATTGTCGCAATATGTAGAGCATTCCTTCGACTGAGTCAGAGAAGAGGATACTATGGTCAGTATCTTTAAATGGAATTCTATCGCTGGGATGTGTTGTCATTCTTGACAAATTCAATAGTGCTCTGTCAAGAATTTCAGTTGGAGATTTTGGGTATTCTCTTAGAAAAGTTTCTAGTTTAATAAGTGGTATATTGTCACGTATGTCGTCTATTCCGTCTGTAAGAATGTAATATCCTTCTGATTTCAACCTTTTCTCAGACGCTAAATGTGCGATTTTAATCCTAGCATCATGATATTTTGTTCCCCCGAGCATAAGGTTTAACTCTTCTGTAATCCCGATTCTACCACATCTATCGCACTGGATAGCTGTTGAACTATGAAGTACATCTGATTGGACTTCTGCCATCTGCTCACAGAATGGACACTTCTTCAAATTTATCATTAATACTTTCTCCCTAACAATACTTATGCTGATCAGCATAATGTGAATATTTTCTATTTACAGTACTGATAAGATTCGGATCAATATTTATGTAATGCATTGTCCCACAGTAACTTATGGATATTAATAATTTATCTGGGATCTTATCATGGTCCGTATAAGCTGACATCATACTATCACTCCAAATCATCCAATGGGCTACGCACAGCTCCAGGACCCTGATTCAAGACATGCGTATAGATCATCGTTGTCTTCAAGTTCCTGTGTCCCAATAATACTTGCAAGGTTCGGATATCATATCCTGACTCCAATAAGTGGGTTGCAAATGAGTGGCGGAATGTATGACAACTTATCCGCTTCGTCAAGTCGCATTTATCTACAGATTGTTTAATATACCGTTGTACAATCGATGCATCAATATGATACCGGCCTTGTTTACCAGTCTCTACTTGTCTCCACCTCCTGTCCTGAGGAAAGACCCACTGCCACCTCCATTCCCGCGACGCCCTGGGGTACTTCCTGTCTAAGGCATCAGGCATTGGCATCTGACCCCAACCATCACTCAAATCTTGCTCATGAATTCGCTTGACTATATTTAAATGATCCCGCAGCCTTCGTTTTAATTTCTGTGGTAACATGACCATACGATCCTTATCGCCCTTACCACGCCTCACTGTGATCTCGTTTCTTGAGAAGTCAATATCCTTCACCCTCAATCTTAAACACTCCGAAACTCTAAAACCACATCCGTAGAGTAATTCAACAATCAACCGAACTCTTGGATGCATCTGAACCAGCACTTTCTTCACTTCCTCTTTAGACATTACTACCGGAATCCTACGACCTTCCTTTGCCCGAATCACATCACCAAGATCACCTATCTCAATGCTGAATACATTCCTATATAAAAAGAGAATCGCTGCCAGAGCCTGGTTCTGTGTGGATGAACTAACCTTCTCACTTACTGCAAGATATGATAAAAAGATATTAATCTCTTTTTCAGCCATTTGCTCTGGATGCTTAAGCTTGTGAAAATGGACGTAACGTACCACCCACCTGCAATAGGTCTTTTCCGTTCTTGGACTGTAATGCCTGGCTCGTAACTCCCTGCGATACCGAGTCATTAATGTCATATCATTTTCTTGCTTGGTGTGGATAGGCATACTTTACCTCATTTCGCGAAGTACAACTTCAGGTAATGAAAAATTACCAATTCATTTTGATTAGATTTTTAGTGGGTTAGCGCTAGAAACTTATGCTTGGAATGCGTCTTCGCCAAAATATTTATTTATTATCGTGGTCCATCGTAGCTTAACTCATTAACTGCTGGAACACATAAACTCGATAACATGCCCATGCGTTTGAGATCCATCGCCTGGTTCCTGAGCCCGTCGAAGGACAGGATGACTACCAGGATGGTGAGCGCTAAGGAGTAATTTCTATCCAAATAGGAGAGGAGACATATACCCCTGGCCAACGAGAGCCTTCAGAGCTAATCTCCATTCGTAAATAGCCATCTGTAGCAGGAGTAAAGGGGACTTGGATGTTAAATCGTTTTTGCAGGTCAACCTCATGGTGTAAAATAGATTCCTCACCCTGAACCAGATCTCCCCAGTACAAAGCCACATCCAACTCTGCGCCAAACTCATCTGTACTCTGGCCAATTAATGTTATCATTATTTCAGAGTCGTGAAGAAGGGATAAAGTCTCGCCAATACTGACAATTTCAGTATCATGCGTTAGCATGAGATCACCTACTGGCCCTGTAGTGAGAGCTGTGCGTCTGGCCTTCATGCCTTCAATCAAATCTGGGACACCATTACTCTTACTCTGGATCAAGGTCCGAACCTGTCCCAATATTTGGTCTTCACTCATCCCAAGTAGCAGGGGTGGAAGTTTCACATGCCAGTTACGATTGAAATTGCCATGGGCATCAGATCCCCCAAAAACTGCCAGATGCTTCCCACGCAAAAGAGCATCAATCCATAATTGCCTGGACGCCTGGAATCCGCTTGATCCCGGTGTCCCATTGAGAATCTGAACCCCATCTAATTCGGAGTTATCATGATCCTGAGACTCCCAGAAACCACGCTTGAGAAGCAGCTGCTGTAAGCGCGTGAATTTGTAACCGGTATGAGCCGCTACTGAAACCGTATTATTAGAACGATGGGAGAGAACATCGTCAATGGTCAATTCAGAATTCAAACTGGGCCAGTTCTCGCCACTATCGCCACTACCGGGAAAGTATTCTGGATCATTATAATGGAGTAAATGAACCGTGTCGCCGCGTTTATTGGCTACACTGATTTCCTCAGCAGGGATCATGGTCAGGGAAGTTTCAGTATTCATGGCGGCAATCTGTTTTCGGCTGGATTTCCACTTGAGCAATTCAGGATCATTTTCCAGATAGTTGTCTGGCATATCATCCAGATCATAAGAGTGATCCGTGGTGGTGACAAAATCCAGGCCACACAATAGTGCCCCTTTACGGGTTTGATCCAGACTGGCTCCAAATTCAACCTGGTCATCGGTAAGAGAGCTATGGAGATGAGTTTCACCAGAATACCAGCCTTCAATGTTTGGCAAGGGCTCTTCAGCAATGGTGACCCTCAAGGGCGGCTTACTGAGCTGACGGTAATTGTCCACTACAATTTGTTTCGCTTTTCCTCTGATGGAATAATTCAAGCTAGGTATGATATCGATCTCACCAAAGGGTAGCTCTACGTCTGACAAGTGAAAGTCAAGGGAGGTATGATAGTCCTCAATTTTTTGATCTAGTGACCAGTCCCACACATGGACCACTTGTTCGTCCATGAGAGCGGTGATCCTCACGGAGTTCAGGGTGACCGGATAAAGATGAGCATCCTTGATTACGAGGAAAAGGGTGGCTGTTTGACCTGGTTCCAGTCGCCAGGGTGTATCGAAAATGAGTTCAGGCTCACGCTGGAAGTATCGGCTGAAGGGGATCTTAAATCTGAAGTGAGATTCAGCATACAATCCGATTAAAGGTATGGTCTCAAGAAAGCTATTTGGTATGAGATCAGAGAGGAAATTCATAAGTGTCAAATATGAATTTGTACTAAAGAAGGCAAGGATAAAAATGATGAATAGAGGATAGAATTCAGAAATCAGGAGTCAGAAGGCAGTCGACAGGAGAAAGAATATAGCAGGAAGTAGAAGACTCAATAGTCAGGACAAAGGTAAAAAAGCATCTCTGCGTCTAGGCGTGCGGCGCTTGTCCTGAGTACTTCGATTTTACTCAGCATAAACTCCGTCGAAGGGCGAGAGGAGAATAGGCTTTATGGCCTTAGACCTTCGACTTTAAGACTATTGACTTGTGACTAACATGGATAAAAAGTTTGCCATGATTTCAGACCTCGGTTATCTTCGCGCCACTTAAGAATGAAAGCGGGTCGCAAATAATGGGTAGTACATCAGATATAAGAAACAACTTGGTAATTGAGTTTAATGGCAATCTATGGAAAGTTGTTGACTTTCTTCACGTTAAGCCGGGCAAGGGAAATGCCTTTGTCAGAACTAAACTGAAGAAAATTCCCGGTGGTCAGGTTATCGAACAGACCTTCCGTTCCGGTGAAAAAATTAATGATGTCAAATTGGTTGCCAGCGAAATGACCTATCTATATGCAGATGAAAGTCACTATCACATCATGGATAAGGAAACCTATGAACAGACTGCCCTCGATGCAGACCTCATGGAATCTGTCAAAGACTATTTAAAAGAAAATGACACGATCAAAGTTTTGTTCAGAGAATCTAAACCTGTTGACGTTGAGGTCGCGGCTCATGTTATTTTAGAGATCAAAGATACTGATCCGGGTCTCCGCGGTGACACTGCAACCGGTGGTTCTAAACCTGCTTTCTTGGAAACAGGACTTAAGGTAACAGTTCCCCTTTTTCTAAACATAGGGGATAAGGTTAAGGTTGATACCCGATCAGGTGTTTATTTGGAACGCGTACGGGATTAGGAGAGAATTTATTTTGAATACTAAAGATATTGAACAACTCATAGATCTACTGGAAAAATCCAGCATCTCAGAAATTGAAGTCAGTAAGTGGGGCAAAAAGATCAGAGTTTCCCGCCAAAACGGAAACATGATGGTGCAGAGTTCCGGCTTTGATGCTGCTTCTGCTCCAGCTCCTCTAGCTGCTAATTCGGCGGAGAGCGAAGCCCCAGAAGAGACCTCATTACAAGGAATTGCAGTAAAATCGCCTATGGTGGGGACATTCTATCGGTCAGCATCTCCCGATATTGATGCTTTTGTTAAGGTAGGAGATCATGTTAAAAAGGGCGATACTTTATGTATCATTGAGGCCATGAAGATCATGAATGAAGTTGAGGCAGAGATGTCCGGTGTTATCCTGGATATCAAGATGGATAATGCCCAGCCAGTTGAATATGGCCAGACTCTTTTTCTCATCGAACCTTGATCCGGTAACTTATGTTTAAAAAAATTCTGATAGCAAATCGTGGTGAAATCGCCTTACGGGTAATTCGGGCCTGCCGGGAAATGGGCATCAAAAGTGTCGCCGTATTTTCTGAAGCTGATGAATTATCACTTCATACAAAATTTGCCGATGAGGCTGTTTGTATCGGACCAGGGCCATCTGCGAAATCTTATCTAAATACACAGGCTATCCTGACTGCAGCAGAAGTGACCAACGCTGATGCCATTCATCCGGGATATGGATTTCTGGCTGAGAATGCTGACTTTGTTGATATGTGTAACACCCATAATATCGAATTTATCGGACCTGATGCAGGAATGATCAACGCCATGGGCGACAAAGCATCAGCCAAAGAAACCATGAAAGCTGCCGGTGTGCCTGTGATACCTGGAAGTCAGGGTCTCGTTAGCACTCCGGAAATAGCTTCAAAAATGGCTGAGGAGATGGGCTATCCAGTCATTTTGAAGGCGACTGCCGGTGGCGGTGGTCGTGGTATGCGAGTGGTTTCTCGTCCGGAAGATCTAGCCATGCTCTTTGGTATGGCAAAGTCCGAATCTGAGACAGCTTTTGGCAATGGTGGCTTATATCTTGAAAAATATATTGAAAATCCCAGACATATTGAAGTTCAGTTGCTGGGGGATTCGTTTGGGAATGTTTATTCACTAGGTGAGCGTGAATGTTCTATCCAACGGCGTCATCAGAAATTATTAGAGGAATCACCTTCACCAGTCGTTTCTGAAGCATTACGAAAAAAGATGGGCGAAGCAGCCGTTGCCGGGGCAAAACGCGTGAATTATGTGGGTGCCGGAACTATCGAATATTTGCTGGATAAACACGGTGACTTCTATTTCATGGAGATGAATACTCGGATTCAGGTGGAGCACACTATTTCTGAGGAAGTAACAGGTGTGGATATTGTGAAACAGCAGATCGCCTGTCATGCTGGTGAAAAACTACCTGATTGGTTGGGCAATATTCGCTTACGAGGTCATTCCATTGAATGTCGAATCAATGCAGAGGATCCGGCAAAAAACTTTCAGCCTTCACCCCATTTAATTGAGAGTGTCCACTTTCCAGGAGGGAAGGGGATTCGTGTGGATAGCCACATTTATGGTGGATATCAAATCCCACCCTACTATGATTCAATGCTTGCCAAACTAATAGTTCATGGTGACAATCGTGAAGAGGCCATAGATAGGATGCTGGGAGCGCTGCGGGAATTCATTATTGAAGGACCCAAGACGACGATTCCTTTTCATATTCAATTGCTGGAGAACCCAGAAATTCGAAGGGGAAAATTCGACACGCACTTCCTGGAATCGTTCAAATACAAAGCCCCTAAAGAATAGGTCTGGGAGGCACAGAAATATTTTATTTTTATCCCGTTTTGAATCCTAGATTCGGCGGGATTTTTGCTTCTTTGAAGTGTTGTTGGTTTTTTAAATATTTAAATGAATCCGATCAAGGAGAAATAGTATGAACTTACCTGCAGATCTGAAATACACCAGCGATCATGAATGGATTCGGGTGGAAGGAGATACTGTCACCATCGGGATCACCGATTTTGCTCAAGGTGAATTGGGCGATGTGGTTTTTGTTGAATTACCTGAAGTAGGGGATGAATTTGCAAAAAGTGATGTTGCAGCCACTATCGAAGCGGTTAAAACTGTTGCTGATGTTTTTCTACCTGTGAGTGGAAGTATTGAAGCCGTGAATGACGCACTAGATGATACCTCTGAGTTGATCAATCAAGATGCTTATGGGGAAGGTTGGATTTTGAAGATCAAGCTCTCTGACGCTTCCGAATTAAACGATCTGATGAGTGCTGAAGACTATAAAGCCAGTATTTCCTAGGGACACGATGCATCAGTACATACCAAATTCTGAAGA